>OFHE01000022.1_pt1 | contig 26800 bp, 28 predicted proteins | sample 1521981 | NCBI WGS metagenome assembly OFHE01 (sample SAMEA2464839, study PRJEB22497) | soil metagenome | biome: Grassland; feature: Farmland; material: Clay | place: Australia | collected 2013-02-01 | depth 1.4 m
TCCATAACAGAGGATTGGAAAAGGTAGGGAGGGGCACTCCCGAAGTTACGCCTGTGGAGACTGGAGTCCAACTATCCTTCCGGATGGTTCAGCCGGTCAGGGAAGCAGGAAGCCCCGTCTGATAGGGGGGGGAGGATGTCACTGCAATCGAGAGAATCTTTCATTAGGGCGTAGATGTGGCATTCAACAGGTTCAACTGCCGAATATGGTGGAAATGCTGAAGGAGGGGGACAAGCAATATGAAGTAACTTGCCGATTGAAGATAAACAGGCAATGTGAAGACAACAAAGTAACTCACCCCGAATACAGAACTGATGGAAAGGATTGCGCCGGACTCGAGAAAAAGCAGGTTCTGCATGGCGAATGGAAGCAATGCCGAAAACAGGAACATAAGCAACCCAAAGGCAAGTATCTGCCTACCTTTCCTTGGAAACATCTCAAAGCCTAAGGCCGTAATAGGCACAAGAATCAGTGAGAATATGATTACGGACTGTATGAGCGGATAGAGAATTGCAATGAAGGAGACAGGCAAACTGAAGGATTCCAGGGAAAGCAGAATGAAAACCGAAAATGGGGAAGAGTAGCTGGCAAGAAGGGTCAAAACAGAGCCTGTCATCAGGAGGAAACTGGAAAAGGTCATTCTCTTCCTCGATCCAAACTGAAAATCATTGGTTATCAGCACCGTCAGGCCTGACAAAAATATGATGAGATAAGATACAGGATCGCGTAAAAGGAAATTGATGATTACGTCCTGAGGCATATGGGTGCTTAAATCCAGGGGCGGGAGAAAGAATGTATCGGTGATGCTTGACAGCAGACCCAGTACAAGAAAAATTGACGCTGCAATTGAAAATGCAATCAATCTGGGCTTTCCTACCAGATTAAAATTCGAGACGTTGCCGAATGAAGGTGGTACTGTCATCTATAGATTGACTACGTACTTTTTGAGATTAATAAATTTATGTTCTGTTGCAACCATGTCAAATTAAAAAAACCTAAGGAAATAGTGCCTTTTCAAAGAGTTTCATTTCGCGGTTTCAACCATTATTAGTGTTGTCCGAATCTTAATTATATACTGGCCGGTCATGTAATCTGATGGAACAAAGGCCACTTGCCGACAGGATCGCACTAGTAGCAGGAGGTACTCGTGGAGCGGGGAGAGCAATTGCCGTGACGCTTGCGGAATCCGGTGCATATGTAATCCTTACTGGAAGGAGTTCAAGAGCAAACAGACAGAATTCAAGGCCTGAAACAATAGAGGAGACTGTTGACATAATACATTCAAATGGCGGAGAGGGCAGATCCATCAGGCTGGACCACAATGACGAGGCGGGAGTCCTCGACCTTTTCAAAGGAATAGAGGGTGAATTCGGTCATCTGGACATATGCATAAATGACATCTGGGGTGGTGAAGCGTTCATTTCGTGGGACCGGCCATTCTGGGAACAGGACACAGATACTGGTATTCGAATGTTTTCGAATGCAGTATTCACCCATGTTAAGACAGCGAAGCATGCAATACCTCTTCTCATGAAGAGCAAACATGGCCTCCTAGTTGAAGTCACCGATGGAGTTGGATACCACTACAGAGGAGACCTCTTCTACAGCCTCGTCAAGATAGCTACAAATCATCTTTCACTTGCCTACCAGGAAGAATTCAAGAACCGGGAAATTGAAAACATAACATCTGTTTCCATAACGCCCGGATTTCTCCGGTCGGAAGAAATGCTGGATCTCTTCGGTGTCAGGGAATCCAACTGGCGAGACGCTATCAAAGACCATCCGGATTTTGCAGGATCAGAGTCTCCTTACTATCTTGGAAGAGCTTTGGCTTACCTTGCTGCCGATCCGCAAAACAGTAAATTCAATGGACAGACTCTTTCTACCTGGGGACTGCATAAAGAGTATCATTTTCAGGATACGGACGGCACGTCTCCGGACTGGCAACGGTTCCACGACCTTTATCATAGCGGACAGATCGACCCCGAAACCTGGAGATATTAATTCCATGCACTGGTATGTCCTCCAGAGGCTTGTCAGTAGTCTCCAATTCTTTTTCGCACTAGACATGCTATAGAAAAAGTACTTGAAGCAAAGTTCTCTCTTACAAGGTTGGTGGAAGTGGAAACCAACCTGAAGGAACTCGAACAGCACAGTGAGCTGTATCTCCTTCAGGCACAGCGTCTTGTGGATGAAGGTAAAATGATACTGGCAGCGGTAGCTCTGCACAAGCACTGTGAATCACTCCTGAAATTCAAGGCACTGCAACTCACCGGGACTGTCCCGGAGACCCATTCTCTCAAGATCCTTTTAAGATACCTTGAGAAACACAACACAATGGTGAGGCAGCTTCTGAGCAACAAGAATTATTTTCTTCGCCTGAACAGGATCGAAGTGGCCAAATCTCTTCCTAATTTTCCCAGTGTCAGGTATAACAAGGATGTGTTGCCCCCCTTTATTGACTTCACCAGGGAGATATTCGAAAATCTGGGGGGTGAAATAAGCCCGCCGTGAATTGGGTAAACTTCAACAGGTGCCATATGCAAAGTTTATCCCCACTCTTAAGCGCAACTGTACATTGACTTGAACATTCATCGAACATCCTAATGTTGTTTTATACAGCAGTTGTTCGGGAGTTACAAATACCTGGACAATAGACCTGGAAACAGTGAACCTTCCGCTTGCGGGAAGATCTTCAGGATCCGAGAAAGTCAAGGTGTAGCCGTATGTGCCATTGAAGAGATTGAGGCTGTATGTGCTCTGTTTCAGCGGGCCTCATTCTCACTCCGTTCTCCAGCTCAGGGGATTCAATGATTGCAGCAAACCTCGAGCCACCCAACAGAATTTACAGCAACTATGCTGCCCTGAAGAAGTAACACATTCCGAGAGCCTCCACTCGTTATTTCATATCTGAATTCAAGCTGGGCTCGTCGAAGTGGTTCAATTGCTTACTTGAAATTGCCCGTCAAGACAAGACATAATTCCCAACCCTTACAATGATTTGGAGGAGAAAATTAATAGCAGAAGACTCATCTCATTCATGTTACAAATGCCTGCTTCAGATATTGAAATCTTAAAAGAAAGGAGTGACGACTATCTGGAAGAAGCAGAGTATTTAATTGACAAAGGAAAATGGGACCTTGCGCTTGTTGCTATACAGCAACACTGTGAATTGAAGTTGAAATATCTCGCCCTCAAATTGAATGGTTCATATCCAAGGACCCATTCACTCAGAGAACTAATAAAATTGCTCGTTAAACATGATGCAAGTCTCGATGAGCTTATTTCCAACGAAAACAACCTTCTCAGGCTTGCACGAATTGAAGAGGCATACATCAATGCCAGATATTTCCCAGTCAGGGCAACGCAGGAAGACACTCTACCTCTCCTGAAATTCACAAAGGAGGTTTTAGATGAATACCTATCAAGACTATGAGGTCAAAAGACTGGAGAGATTAAGGAATTTCCGGGAAGTTCTGACCTGTACTAAGAATGTGGTCAGAGAAATTGATCCCTTATCTAGAATTATATTCTTCGGCTCTGTTCATAGGGGGGATTACAACGCGGGTAGCGACATAGACCTTATAATTATTCCAAGCGAGATGCGTTTCAAGGATAGGATCACTATTGCCATTTGGAAACACGTTGATGCACCCGTGGAATTACACATAATAACTAAGGAGCAGTTTGAAGGATGGTATCTTCGTTTCATTGATGATTATGAAGAACTTTGAAATGGCACAGACATAACATTTCATGAACTACCATTTTGTATGGTGCCCGAAGTATAGGAGGAAGGTTATAATGGAAGGAGTCGAGGCCAGACTCAAAGAGATAATACAATCTGTTGCACACGACAATGGGTGGGAGATCATAGCACTGGAAACAATGCCAGATCATGTTCACCTATTCATCAAGACCTCTCCAAAAATTGCGCCCAATAACATAATTGCGAGGATAAAGGGCACCACATCGAGGATTCTGAGGAATGAATTCCCGGAACTCAGGAGAAGGTTGCCGACACTGTGGACACGGAGTTATTTCGTGTCCACACACGGCCATGTTTCATCAGAGACTATGAAGAGGTATGTGGAGGAACAGAAAGGCGTATGATGAAAACATACAAGTTCAGGTTGTACCCATCTGCGGAGCAGGAAAAAAAGCTCAATGGACAGTTGGAACTCTGCAGAGAACTGTACAACTCATTGCTGCTTGAGAGAAGGTACGCATATAAGGGACAGAAGAAATCACTTACATATAACCATCAGCAGAATGAGATGCCTGAACTCAAAAACACCTTTGAAGAATACTAAGACATTCATTCACAGGTACTGCAGGATGTTGCACGGAGAGTTGACAGGACATACCAGAACTTTTTCAGAAGAGTGAAGGAGAAGAAATCGGGAAAACTGCAGAAAGCAGGGTTTCCCAGATTCAAACCAGGGACAAGGTATAGATCAATAACCTATCCCCAGTCCGGGTTCGAAATTCTTGAGAACGGACACCTGAATCTTTCCAGGATAGGGGAAGTGAGGATGTTCATGCACCGCAGCATATGCGGTGAGATCAAAACATTGACTGTTTCCAGCGAAAAAACTGGGAAATGGTATGCGTCATTCTCAGTGATACCAGAGAAAGTAGCTACTGCCTTTGAAGAGACAGGAAAAGGCGTTGGGATTGATATGGGTTTGCTGAACCTGGTATCCATGAGTGATGGTACCACCGTTTCAAATCCCAAATTCCTCAAGAAAGGGGAGAAAAAGATAAAGAGGGAACAGAAGAGGCTTTCACGCAAGGTCAAAGGATCCAGGAACAGACGCAAATACAGAATAAGAGTTGCCAGGGCTTATGAGAAGGTAAAGAACCAGAGAGATGATTTACCCATAAGCTCTCATATGGGATAGTGAAGAACAATGATTTCATTGTTTTTGAAGACCTGAAGATAAACAACATGGTCAGGGATCACTATCTCGCACAGAGCATTGCAGATGCTTCATGGAATAAACTGGTGCAATACACGACCTACAAGGCTGAAAGTGCCGGCAGGGAAGTGGTACTGGTAACACCTCGAAGCTCTGTTCCCGGTGTGGATGCAGGAAAGAAGCATTGAAGCTGTCCGAAAGGATATATAAGTGCGTTCATTGCGGCTATGAGATCGACAGGGATTTCAATGCCGCAATCAACATCCTCAACCTTGGAATAAAGAGGGTAGGGAGGGACACTCCCGAAGTTACGCCTGTGGAGATTGGAGCACTACCCGAAAGGGCACCTCGGATCGGGGAAGCAGGAAGCCCACGGCTTTAGTCGTGGGAGGATGTCACCGGCTGTACTATCTATACTTGGGAACAGTTCTGCAAGCCATAAATTGAAACACATCTGGTGAAAGTTTTTAATCTCTCTGAATTTACAGTTTTGAAAATGATTTTAGAACCTTTCCAATACTTCTGCCCCGATAGCATTTCCAGTGCCAGGGAACTCCTGCTGAAATATGGCGAGGGTGCCAAGATCCTTGCCGGAGGACAGAGTCTTATTCCTATCCTGAAAATGGGATTGGAAATCCCCTGTATTGTGGATATAAAAAATATCCCGGAACTGTCATTCATAGATGACAAGTCAGTTGACGGCGGGAAACACGGGGTCCTGGAGATTGGTTCCCTTACAAAATATGTTGAGATCGAACAGTCAATTATCATTTCGGAGAAACTCCCGTTGCTCACCAAGACGGTGTCGGGCATTGGGCATCCTCTGGTCAGAAACAGAGGAACAATAGGTGGCAGCCTGTCACATTGCGATCCGGCGGCTGACCTTTGCGTCACCTCACTGGCACTTGAGGGCACTGCAACCATTGCAACCGTTGACGGAGGCAATAGACAACTTCCAGTTGGAGAATTTTTCAAGGGACCATTGACAACAGACCTCCAGCCTGGTGAAATACTGCATTCCATTTCCTACCCTGTCCCTGTGGAGAAAGCAGGATACGACATACAGAAGCTGACTCTTGGGCACGGAGACTTCCCTCTTCTGGTAGTATCCGTGATGATTACATTCGATAGCAGGAAATTCAACAAAGTAAGAATTGCGTATGGTGGTGTAGCAGAAACGGCTGTAAGATCCCGGGAATGTGAGGAGCTCATCGAGGGAAAGGAAAACATAACGGAACCGGACATTGAAAAAGTATCAGAACTTGCCATGAAGACGCTTGATGCACCCACTTCAATGGAACTCTCACAGGATTACACGAGAAGAATGATTGGCGTTTATACTGGTAGGGCTCTGAGGAACGCTTTGCAGATTATTACGGGATGATTCAGAATGGAAGGAAATACGTTCGAACTCAGAATGAAGCTTAACGGGACAGATTTTTTTCAGATTATAGACACCCGGGAAACCCTTCTTGATGTCATCAGAGACAGGGCGAACCTTACGGGGGCGAAAAAAGGATGCGACGAATCTGCTTGTGGTGCGTGTGCAATATTGCTCGATGGAAGTGCAGTCTGTTCATGCACAATGCTTGCAGTGGAGGCCAACGACAGGGATGTTGTAACCGTGGAAGGCCTTTCTGGTACCAGTGACACTCACCCTGTCCAGGAACTGTTTGTGGAGAATGACGCTTTTCAGTGCGGATTCTGCACCTCAGGCCAGATAATTTCAGCCGTGTCCCTTGTCAACAATTATGCCAAACACCCAAAACAGCAAGATATCAGGGAAGGCATGTCAGGCAATGTCTGCAGATGCGGTGCCTACGTGAAGATCCTGAAGGCAGTGAACCAGCATGTCAATAGGGATGGCAACAGATGACGGGTACAACAATTGAAGTAGAACCACCAAAAGAACATGTATCACGCCCCAGAATCGACGCATTCGAGAGAGTCATGGGTGTGGCCAAATATGCGGCGGACTGGAAGCAGGATGACATGCTTTATGCCAGAATTGTGAAAAGCACCACACCTCATGGAAATGTCCGTAAAATAGACTCTTCAGAAGCAAAGAAGATTCCCGGTGTGGTTGACGTAGTGACATGTTTTGATGACAAGACCATATGGGCTGCAGGCGAACGTGAACACAAGAGAAGGGTATTCACTGAACGTGTTAGATTTATTGGAGATTGCATTGGCGCTGTCACCGCGGCAAACAGAATATCGGCTGCAAAGGCGGCTGAGCTCGTGTCCGTGCAATATGATGATCTCCCGGGCAGCTTCACTGTAGAAAATTCACTGAAGGAAGATGCTCCAGGAATATGGGAGGATGGCAACTTCCTGGGACCACTCGAATATGGTTACGGTGATGCCGATGCACAATTCAGGCAGGCAGATCACATAATAGAGCGGCATTATTCAACCTCAAGGCTGCACAATGCACCACTTGAACCAGCAATTTCCCTTGCCTGGTGGGATGGAGACAACCTTACGGTTGTTGCAGCGACGCAAAGTGTCCATGGCTGCAGGAACGGTATTACCAACGATATGGGACTGCCCCCCGAGAAAGTCAGGGTAATATCATACTACAAAGGAGGCGGTTTCGGGAACAAGATCAACTCCATGAATTATGACCTGATTGCAGCCATATGTTCCAGGAGAACAGGGAAGCCTGTAATGGTGGAGTACAGCAGGGAAGACGAATTTCTAAATGTTCATGGGAGATGGTCCTCAGAACAGGATCTAAGAATTGCCGCAGACAGGGATGGAAAGATCCATGCCTTTGACGTGAAGGCAGTTTGTGATATTGGTGCCTATACGCGCCACATGAAGAGGGGCAAATTCATAGAAGGCCCTGAGCATTACTACTCCACGGATGCCTGGAAAGCAAGCATCATGGCGGTTTACACAAATTCCCCGGCAACTGGCCATATGCGTGCTCCTCCCGGGCCACAGTCCGCATTTTCCGCTGAAACCATAGTTGATGAGCTTGCCTATGAACTTGGGATGGATCCGGTTGAAATAAGGTTGAAAAACTATGCCCGAAAGCCCCATTCAGGCGTTTTCACTTCCAATGGATTCGAAGACTGCATAATCAGGGGCGCGGAGGCTTTCGGATGGGAGCAGAGATGGAGGAAACCTGCCAGGCCCCGGGAAAAACGGGGAATAGTGACAGGAGTCGGAACTGCCATATCTGCGTGGCACTCCGGTATTGGTTATGGTGAGGCGATTGTTAGTATCCACAAAGATGGCAAGGTGCGTGTCAACACCGGGGTCGTAGATATTGGAACCGGAGCAAAAACAACAATGGCGCTTATCGGGTCAAAGGCACTTGGAATCCCGTATGAAAATGTAGAGGTTGTATGGGGAGATACCAGCACCAGCCCGTATTCAGTTGGTGAGTCTGGCAGCAGGACGACAAATTACACGGGCCATGCGGTGAGAGAAGCTGCCCTGAAGGTTCGCGAAGACCTTCTTAGCTCCGCATCGGAATTATATGGTGTTGGGGAAAATACCCTTGACATAAGAAAAGGGAACCTCGTTGATACGGTGAATAACAGGATCCTTGGCAACGTGTGGGATGTTATGGGGCGCAGTGGAAAGGACACAATAGTTCACGAAGTCAAAACAGAGCCAACTCTAAAAGATGGAGAGGAGAGGTTTGTCTTTGCTGCACATTTTGCAGAGGTTGCCGTTGATCTTGAAACAGGTGAGGTGAAGGTAACCGATTACCTTGCATCACACGAATCGGGTGAAATAGTGAACAGGCTTACTGCAGAAAGCCAGGTCCAGGGAGGAATTGTCATGGGTGTCGGCATGGCTCTGACGGAGAAGCTAATAATTTCCCCCACAAACGGTGCCATTGAAAATCCAAGTTTCCTGCTTTACCGGCTGCCAAATATGACACACATACCTAACATAAAGGTCTTGTTCATGGACGTGGAGGACCCATACGGCCCCAAATCACTTGGGGAAATCCCCATAATTCCAGTTACAGCGGCCATAGGGAACGCAATTTTTAATGCAACAGGGGTAAGATTGCGCAGCCTTCCGTTCTCCAGGGAGGAACTGCTGAATAAATTAAGGGAAGAATAATGGAATCTAAGACCACATTCCAGTGTTCTTCTTCAACCTCTAGAAATCAGAAAGAAGTAATTTGTACTGGAGATATCCGAGTATATCACGTTCCAACTCTGCCTGCGTGTATCGCTGAATGCTGTATAATATTTAAACCTCAAGTGATAGCCCACTTCTGAAATTTAAATACTCCAGTCTGATGTGAACACGGCAGGACTAGTCGCCAGCCACGTCACTATCCTTCTCTTCACTCTTTTCCTTTATGATCTCATCGATCTTCTGATCAAAGGATTCCTCTGTTTTATCCGGTTCACTGGATTCCTTTCCCCAAATGCTTTCTGCGTAATTTCGTATGAATTCGTCATCCTGGGTTTCCTCTCCCTGGGTGAGCTCAGACAGCTGTTCCAGTTTCTTCCCGTATTCCTCTGACTTTATCCTGTCTTCCATTGCATCCTGTTTTATGGCATCTATATCCGCTTCCAGTATGCTCGCATTCCTGGAGTTGCTCTCCTTCCGTGTGACCACGAGATTCTTAACATTGTCCAGGCCGATGATCTCTTTCTCTATGGCATCCAGTTTCCGCTTCTTGAGTTTCATCCCATTGTCTATGCGCAGGATCCTGTATGCAAGGGATTTTCTCTCCTGCTCATCCTTGTCCTGCCCATCTTCCTTCAGGCGGGCCATCATTGCCTGATCCTTCTTCATCTCCGCAGCCAGGAGGATTTTCCTCTTTTCAAGCTCACCAATCTGATTCTCGATATCCCCGACCTTCATCCGGTCAAGTGCCGATTTCTTGGACCTAAATAATGCCATTTCAGTTTCTCCTCTTCAACATATGGATATTCTTTCTCTTCTCAATAACAAGTATCTTTTCATCTTCCAGGTCTTCCGCTATCTTCTGCAGCAAGCCAGATTCAATCTTCTTCTCCTCAGAAATCCTTTCCAGCGAGACTTCCCCAAACCTGTCAAGATAGTCTGTGACAATCTTCCTGAACCTGTACTGCTTCTCTTCCTCCAGTTGCAGGTCAACAATGTTTGTTATGGTTGGGTCCGGGATAGGCTTGTTTCCAAAGGTCTTCCCGGAAACTGGATCCATCGCGTAGATAAACAGGTTCCTGGCATACAGCCTGTGATCTCCTGAAAGGTAGTCGATTACCCTGCTGTCAAACCCGGTGGGTGATATGAGCACTACGTAGGAAGTGCTCGCGTCCGAAGTGTAGTTGTCAAGAAGATGGAGTACAAGGTCCACAAACTCAGATAAGGAGAAGGGCTTGTTGTCCACGGCATTCCTGTTCAACCTGTTCTTGTGCACGAGGTAGAAAATGGAAAGATTTAGGTTGAGGGACTGGCTCAGTATTCTTTTCTTCAGGAACCTGAAGGTGGTTCCGGTGATCACGACGTTGTCGCTGCTGCCGGTTCTGTTCTCGTCCAGAGCGGAGGAATAAAGCTCGTTCTTTGAGGCGATCTTCAACTCGCCATTCCTGATGGGGTCGATCAGTTTCAGGGGCAGAGACTCCTCCATCTTCTTCTTGAATCTGGACAGAAGGTCCACTGCCTGTATCCTGACCTGGTCAATGGTCACAATGTTGCCATTCAGGGAATTTTCTGTCAGTTCAGAAAGCTGTTCCAATTCTGCGCGGTACTTTACCAGATGCCCTTCGACATGGTCTTCAAAATCCTTGAGTTTCTCATGTGAAACACGCATGTCGCCAAGCCTGGTGGAAATGTAATCGGTCTGTGCACCCTGAAGCGCCTTTGCTTTCCCATCGTTGTCCAGAGACATTTTCACTTCCATTTCCCTTACCAGTTCGTTCCCCCTGTCTATGACAGAGGTGAGATCGTCAATTTTTGATGATATCTCTTCCTTCAGTGTCAGGTGGCGTTGGACCATTTCCTCGTATGCCATTTTGATACGTTCAATTAAGGGCTTCGTATCGGAACTGTCCGCCAGATCATTCTTGAGGTGCTCTATGGATTCCAGAGTCTCGGATTCATGAGTTTCTATCTGTTCGTATTTTCTTTCCGTCTCTGTTATGGGTACGTACCCAAAGCCAGATGAGATCTCATCCCACCTGGACTGTGCCTCATAAGCTCTGTTCACCACTTCTGTGTATTCATTGAAGAGCCTGGCAGCGGCAGTGGAATCCTTCTTCATGTAGTCTATTATTCCCCTTGAAAGTGTTTCAAAACGCCTGTCATACCTGCTCATGACCTCACGCTTGATGCTGTTCCGCATCTTTGTTTGGGGTGTGGCCTCCAGAATCTGGTTAAACTCCTCCATCTGGTTGTTATACCAGTTCTTCATGATATCGTAAATGTGGCCATGTTTCCTTTCCAGCGCCTCTGTTATCTTGGATGAGTCCAGTGCATCGATGCCGGAAAAACTCTCAAGCCTTTCCACAGCGTTGATTTCTTCCATTGAGGTTTTCCTGATCTCTTCTTCTATGCTTGTGCCTGCGGTTTCAGGCTCGTTTCTCATGACGCACATGAGCTTCACGAGATCAAAATCAAACTGTGATGAAATGGATTTTCTGATCTCAGGAAGGTATTTTGCTGAACACCTTTCCTCGAACTGTTCCTTTGCCAGCTTTACTTCATTAAATTTTCGTACCTTCCAGTCAAATTCCCTTGACCTTAGATCCTCTATGTCGGAGTCCCCTACGGCCATCAGCTTGTCCATATAGCTGTTGCATTCCTTCTCATCAGCTTCAATCGGTGATTCACCGTAAAAATTACTTTCCATTTCTGGTTCCTCCAAATATTTCAAGTTCCTGGCTGAACTCTTTTTCAATTAGCGCGACGCCGTCAGCTGGTCCCCGGATCTCGATCATCAAACTCACGGGGTTAATGGAAATAAATGTTACGTCAACCTCCACAGTCGCCTTTCGCGTCATTATTCTGTACGAAAATACACCACCGATGGATGAGCTGAGTATTCCTCTGCGTTTATTGATTAGGTAGTTGACAAAAGCCGAAACCTGGTCATACTTCTGTCCGTCCTTGAATGTAAAGGAGGATCTGCTGGTCCTGAGCTCAATCTCAGGCTTGACTTCCACCAGTTTGTATGACTCAATCCTTTCACCGGGAAACTTTGCGGCAATGCTCTCATAGATCGTTTCGAACTTTTCATCCTCTACAAAAATGATGTATCCTTTCGGCCTTCTGGTAGCTTCCTGCCACTGATTGGTTATGTATTCTACCTTCTTGCGTTCCGCTTCATTCTCATACTCTACCTGGATTATATGCAATAGTCTTCATACAAATCAAGCGTTGTTAGTATAAAATTGTTTCTCCGTTATGGAAAATAGAAGTTTTCGTTTGTTGTGGAAAATTATTTTTTGGACTTCTCCCTGTCGATCTCCTCCAGGCTCTCCTTGATTCTCCTGTCGAGATCAGAAGTCTGGGACGACTCTTTCGAGGTTGGTTGTGGCTCCTTTACCGAGGAGCGTTCGGTAGATACCGCACGTTCACTTATGTTTGAAATCATTGAGTCAAGTGCTTTGTTATCCACACTGTCAAAAGAAATGAGCCTGTCCCCCACATTTTCAAGGACACTGTCAAGAGCTTCACTCAGCTTTTCAGAATTATTCAGTGCCTTTTCCATCTCGAGGTTCAGCTGTGCAATGGATTCGTAATTGACCCCGTTCTCCTCAAAGATGGTCACGAAATCCTTGATTGCTGTCGACATCTCTCCCCAGTTTTTCAACTGCTCGAGGTTCAGTTCCATGTCATTCATCATGAGAACCAGGGATTTTGCGCGTTTCTGCTGGTTATCCAGGTTAAGGAGGCGAACTGCAAATTTCTTGACCAGTCCTTCATTTCCGAGCCTCTTTGCTTCAACCGCCTGCTGCATGTAGCTCTCCCTCAGGTTGTTGCACTTGTTGGAGAACCTCTCCATGGAATCCTTTGCCCTCCGGATCCTGAGTTTCCTTTCGAGGTCAAGCTCTTCCTTTGATTTCTTTTTCTTACGCAGTTGAACCATTTTAAACCCTCATGATTTCCTTATACATTTCCTGGTTTCCATTGAATTCAAGCAGGTAATCCTTCATCTGCCTGACGTTCATGGTCTCCTTGATTATCTTTTCATTGTCTGCCTTGAGTTTCTTTCCGCTTATCCTGTTCAACTCATTCCATATGCCATTCTTCGTGAGAAAATCCTTTCTTTTCATCAGAAGAAGGACACTGTTGGCAAATTCCCTTGCAGTGAGAAGCTCCTCAAATTGTGATTCAGCAAGAGAGAGCTCCTCCCTGGCATTTCGAAGATCGGACTGCACAAGCTTCCTGCCTGATTCCACAGCCTGATCTTCTTGCAGCAGCTTCACAGAATTTCTTAACGACTCGATCTCATTCTGTTTCCTGGAGGCATCGATATTTATTTTTTCAACTGTTAATTTGAGCCTGTCACCGGACAGCTTATCCAGCCTGTTCCTGAAAAGCCTTCTGTAAAGGTAGTAGAATGTCAAAGCGTATGGTGCCACAACAAAGAGGGATGACGACAATCCAACAACCTGGGCAGCCTTTAGTATATTGGAACCCGTCTGTCCAAGTGCCTTGACACCAGAAGTAAGTATTCCCACTTCATCGTTATTCAGTGACATTTCACTACAATAACCCCGTCTGGATATATAGGTTTTTGTTGATGCGCAAGAAACAGTGCTTCCAACAGGGCCGAATGGAAAGGCTGCGAAATCTTATGCCCCCATTCACGTAAGTCTTATAATAATGAAAATATTTATAGAGGTAGTTGGGAGAAATTTTCAATGAAAGACGAAATATTATATCCTTACATTCTGGTAATCCTGTTCTTTTCCTTCATTTCAGAACTCCATCTGTCCCGGGGATCCGGTTCCTATCTTGTGGCTCTGGTCTTCCTTTCCACATTTGTTACCCTGGCCTTTAATCCCATATCCTGGGCCGTCTACTACGTTTCATTCAACAGGAGGGCCTACTTCAGGCATTTGGATTTGCTTATTGGGTATGAGGCCTTCCTGGTAATCATATCACTAATCATTCCAGGCATCTTCCACACCATACTGCCCTTTGCCCTTACTTTCTTTCTCCTTAATTTTGCAAATCCCATATCCTGGGTCATAATTCTTATTTCCGTGGACAGGGGTGCTGTAGTAAGAAAGGCATACCGGCCGGGTGCACCAAGACCACCCGGAGCACCAAACCCCATGACGGCTTCGGCAATGGCGAGCCCCGCACGAAACAGCCAGGGATTTGGAGACAACAGTGCCCAGGTTAACAATGCCGCGATGCCGAACATGGGCCAGAGTCAGGCAACGGTTCAGGCCCCTTCGGGTATTGTCCAGCAGAGGCCTGCCCCTACCCGCTACCAACCGCCATCTGCATTTGGTGATGATGTCACCCTCGTAGGTTATGTAGGGGGAGGGAAAACAACCTTCACTGCCCTGTTCGTATACGCGTGCCAGTTCATAAAAGGCATCCCGAACTTCAGGTTCGTGCTCGAAGAATCCAGCCCGGTGGTCAGGTCTGGCCTTGGGCAGTTGCTCTCCGGCGAATGGCCTTCCCTGACACTCAGGTCTGAATTCAGGACACGCACCAGGATAGTCTTGAGCAGGAAAAAAGGGCTTTCAACCAGGAAGGTCAACCTTACCATAAATGACGTGAGTGGTGAAATATGGAGGGAAGTAGCGGAACACGCGGAAAATCCGGGTCCGCGGCTGTCCCAGCTCGTTAGGGAAAATCCTTCTGTCATATCACTCCAGAGGGCTGCAAAATACATGATCACCGTTGACTGTTCTGATTTTGGGAAATGGGATTCCGAGCAGCTCTACATCCTTGACCTTTTCAGGGCCATCAGGGCAATAAACGGAGGAAAGAAGATCAGGAAACCAGCCGCGGTAATATTTACCAAGCTCGATCTGTTGCCTCCGCAGGTACAGGATAAAGATCCGGAAGCCCTCATGAGAGAACACCTGCCCTACGTGTATTCGTACCTGGAAGAGCACTATGACTCAAGGACATTCAATTTCTTCAAGGTAGGCGTGAGAGTGAACGAGTTCAACAAACCGGATGTGACCCTGCAGGACGGGAAGAAAAAACTCACCGTTATCGGTGGCGGAAGCATGGGATCTTTTCCTGAGATTGTCAGGTGGATGCTAAGTGACTGACTCCATTGGGGCAGAACAGGTTATCTACGGCTGGGCGGGCACGGACACACGCAAGGGATACCAGATTGTGGCTGCTTCGGGCGGCATGTCAGAGGAGGATCTCAGGTATATAGACCAGAATCCTTTGCCCGTATCTTTTGTCCCGGGCTCTTTCGACAATTGCATCAGGAAATACTTGCTTCCATCCGGCGGGCTTGCTTATTCCTATGTAAAGAATGCAGGCAGGGATCAATTTGGGAGGTCCGGCGTGTATTACGCCCATTTCATTGCGGTTTCGCATGAATCCTGGATGAATCCTGCTTTCAGGGAAACAGGGGTGCTGGAACAATTTGTAAGGGACCCGGAAGAAGCTGGCTACATATTGCACAATTTCAATCAGAAGCGCCTGGAGTTACCCGGGCTGCAAATCCGTTCACAAAAACCTGGATCCGATTCAACAGCAAATGCAATCTTTGAAAACTCTTCCGATATGGCCTTTTTCCTGTTCGTTCTGTCACTGAACCAATACAACCTGGTATTGACTGTACCCCGGAATATGGATGCGGAGAGGATGCTTGTCTCCATCTCCGGGATATTGCATTTCCTGCCGCCACTTTATTGGAATGCATCCATCACTACCTATTCAAGCAGTGTTTATGATGAAGGGCCTCTGTTCAGGATATTCATAGTCGATCCTTCGGAGCCCGGGTCGGGCAAAATTTCCGGAAACAACATTATTCGCTTCATGGACGGCAAGCCGGAGGCTGTTTCGGGACTTACCGTCCCGTCCGAATTCATCCGGATCGCTGAACTTATCCGGGCAAACGGCAGGCAGTCCTTAAACAGAATATGGGAATTTCTCGCCTCTACTGACAGCAATATCGATCTCATTACAAGAATGAGATACGCGGTGAATGAACATACTTTCAGCACCACAGGGGATCTGGATATGGCCCTCTACCTGGCAAGGTGGGCACCCACTCCACATAAAGCAGCAGAATATTCCGGCAAATTCAAGTCATTGATAAAAACGGACGGGGACTTCCAGAAAGTGAGAGACCATTACACATCGATGCTGAAGGAATCTGAAAGAGGCGAGATAAATCGTGTTTTTACGGACTCAGTCATTGTCCTGTCTGGCACCGGGAGGGAAAACCTTCTGGCCAATTACCTGGGAACCGCACAGGAAGTGTTTGTAAAATTTGGAGACCCTTTTCCGTTGGCAGAAATATTCAAAACTCTGACCGGTAAAGATGGAAAACCATCCGAATCCCTGGCTGACTTTCTTTCACGAAACAGGAAGAGTTTCAAGGCCTACGTGCAGGATCATATGCTATTGGCAGGCAAATTCAAGGGATTTGAACAGGTGGTTCCAGTCATTGAAAAGATCCGGGACCCAGAGGAGAGGGCAGAATCGGTGAGATACATTTTCTCGAAAGGGCTGGATGGATGCACGCTGGCGGAAAAGGCAGACTTCATAAAGGCATACTCGCAGTACGGCCGGATGGATCCGGAGGTTTGCGGAAACATGATCAGGGAAATTTCAAAGGCAACCAGAAAATCAACCGATCAATCCATCAGGGATGCTCTGAAGGGGATCATAGAATTGCTCCAGAGCAAAGGATTCACAGAAAAAGGTTCCCTTAAGCTGAAAAAGCTTATTGGAGCTGTTTGACATCCCTTGCACTCGAAACAAAAGAGTAATCTCCAAAACGGAGAGTAATATTAATATACGTTTCAGATGTTAAACCCATGGTAATTTCCATGGATTTACAGACAACGTTTGGTGCCAATTATAATTATATCATCCTGCTCCTGACTTTCCTCTCAGGACTTTTTATAGGGCTCGCAATCAAAAAAGGTTTGATGTCCATTATACTGGGTGTTGTGGGGTATTTGATCGCTTCATTCATCGCTCTTCCCTTCATTCCCACAATATCCACGTCATCCATAACTTCCCTTGGATCAACATATATGGGCCTCATACAATTTCATTCAGTGATAGTTTCGTTCTCACTGGTACTCTTTGCAATAGGATTCGGAATAGGTATCTGGAGAGGGTAAACTCATTCAGCGGACCCGTAGGCGGCTATTGCAAGTAATCCAAAACAGGTACGGCCATCATTTACGGTGTATTTGCAAATATTTATTAATATACATAATTTATATTCATAAATGGCATTTTCCAGGAGGTTGACTGTTGTAATCGCAGCAATTCTTGTTGTTATGGTGATTGCTTCCGTGACTTATTATGAACTGTCGCGCAAGTCTCCCCATTTCGGTTTCATTCCAATGTCAGAAGCATCCTCCATAATGAATGCAAATTATACCCTGCAGGAAAAAGGCTCGGCCGTTTACTCCCATGATCCAATTCCTAGCTCGGACTCCTACAGCGCGGTATTCTTTTCGAGCAAGGAAATGTCTTCAGGGGGTTTGCTATGGATAGTGGAGGGGCATTTCAATAATTCCCTTGTGGCCGCTCACTGGTATACGAACAACACCGGGGCAATGCAAAACGATTCTAAGTACAAATACAACCAGAGTTATGATGGATTTACGGTTTCTTACCTTGATTTCAACGGATCATCTCTTCACCTTAGAGACGGGGTCTATGTGGTTGCCGTGGACGGAAACTATGTACTGGAGATGATTGATCCTTACGCGGTGGCTACAACAACCGAAATCGCAAACCTGGTTCATGCCCAGTTGAATGCGATGGCTTGAACGTTCCCCGCACGTGACATCATGACTGCTTCATTAGTGAACCTGGCACGGATCTAATTCGTGTTACTGGAATTCAGCAGGAAATTTTCGTATTTCCGGATCTGTTCTGCATCTATGGTTCTGTTTGTGGTGCGGATAACGGATTCTACCTGTTCCTGGTCTATGGCTCTTGCAGTGCCATGCTCAATGGCTTCCCTGAATGCATGTTCTGCAACGCGCCTGCATATGTAATCTATGTCCGCCCCGCTGAATCCGTCCGTGATCCTGGCAAGGTAGGAATAGTCAATCTTTTCAGCAAGCTTCCTTCCCCTAAGCGATAGCTCAAAGAGCTTGCGTCGGGCTGCCATATCCGGGGCGCCAATGTAGATTTTCTCATCAAACCTTCCCGGCCTCATCAGTGCCTCATCCATATCCCACGGGTTGTTCGTCGCGCCTATCACAAGAACCATTTCCTTGCGGTCCTTGCTGAACCCGTCCATTTCCGCCAGAAGTTGTGGTACCGCCCGCTTCATAACCGATGAGTCTGTCTTGCTTCTCTTTGGTGCAAGTGCATCAATTTCGTCAAAGAATATGACTGTGGGAGCATTCTCCCTGGCAAGCCGAAACAACTGTTCAATCTTCTTCTCAAATGAACCAAACCACTTGCTGAGAAGCGTAGAAGGATTGATGTAGACAAATTTAGCCTTCACCTCGTGGGATATTGCCCTGGCAACGTACGTCTTTCCAGTTCCAGGGGGGCCAAAAAGAAGCAATCCTCCTCCCGGTGAGATTCGATACTCATTTGCAAGATCCGTGTTTCTCACGGGGTATATCACCTTGGTGAAAATCTCATCTTTGACGTTTTCAAGGCCCGCAACATCATCGAAACTTACATCGGGGACATTGGCTACCGGCACTCCAAGCTCCTCAAATGTGCTGGCGAAATCTTCACCTTCACGGCTCTTTTCAGTGTTCTGCAACGCCCCGTCGTGTTTTTTCCTGGCTGACCTGGCCATGGACATGAGCCTTTCTGCATTCTCAAGACGTACTGCCTTCAGATCGCCATCGCTCCTGGCAGCTGCTTCCAGGAGGTTTCTTGCAGCCTCGAGGTATTCAGAATATGCTGCCTCGAAGTTGCTGGAGCTATTGCTTTCCTCGGCTTTCCTGAGATGGTAATACGTGTTCTCGAGCAGGTCTTTGACGTCCATGGCTTCCAGATCGTAGAACTGTTGCGGTGTATAAATTTCTTTTCAACGGGGAAATAAAAGGCATATTTTTCGCTTTTGCTGGTACGGGTGCCGGGGAATACACAAAAAGAACGAAGACTTACATTTCCAGTGTTCGTGACATACTTTTTATAATTCTATCAAAATAACGATATTGTATGTCTGAAAAACAACGCCCGAGTCCTTACAACATCAGGGATTTTGTGCGTATCTCCAGCTCCAGCATCAAGAAGCTGCAGGGGGTCAGGGGGCAGAGCAAGTATTCCCGGGTGAGGCTGAAGAATCTCCAGAGCAAGGTCAAGGACCTGAAGAGTGTTGCCCTCAAACAGAAGGACAGGCAGGAATTGATGTTTGAGATAAGCCGTGAAATAGGATTGTCTGAGAATTCTTCCGAGGTGGTGCGGCCAGATTACGTTTCATACTTTTCAACCTATGTTTCAGATTACAGGAAGAATTATCCCGAACTTTTTTCCAGCCAGAATGCACATACAGGATTACTTGAGGACTACCGCAGCACGTTTGATTTTATCAGGAAGCTGGAAACAAACGACCTCTCATTGATGTGGGAAGTGTTCAACAGGATCACAAAGCGTGAGTCAAACCTCATGGTTTACGCAGTTGGGAACGGCGTACCGCCTGGCAGGTTTTACGACAGCTTCTCCGGATGGATGAAGCTGGATCACAAGAACATACTTTCTCTCAGAGAGTTATTTCCTTATGGCCAGAGCCTCGGTGTGGAAACCGAGCTGGTGGGAAACCGGGACCTTACATCCATATCAAAGCCTCTGAAGACTGAGGAGGCATTACACATAGCATATCAGGTGGCTGAGGCTGTGGAACATGCCCACTCAAAGGGGACAGTTCATCTGTTCCTCTCGCCACAGGAGTTGCTCATATCACAGAAATCCGGGACACTGAAGGTATCCGGATGGAACCTTTCCCGACTGTTCGCGGATGACCGGGGTACAGTGGCCCGGCATGGCATCAGCACCTCATTCTGCGCCCCTGAAGTCCTGAAGTCCGACGCCAACTCACCTTCGCATTCAGCGGATGTATACAGCATCAGCCTCATATTGGCCTGGTTGGTTTCCAGGGAGAACGATCCATCCATGATTGAGGCAGGAAAACTCCAGCTCGACAATGTTGAACTGCTCAGCCTCATACAGAACGGGCTTGATCCGCACCCTGCAGAAAGAATGAATGCTTCTCAGTTCAGGATCGGGCTGGGCAGGCTTCTCGGCCTCCCGGAAAAGAGTTCAGGGAATCATGATACCGGGGCCATTGAAAGCGAGTCCAGAATAAATATACTCTCCGAAGGTACCGAAGTGGCGAACGTTGCTTCAGGGGAGGGCAAAGTTACGCGCATAGAAATAAACCTCACCGAGGGGAGCAAAAAACATGAGGACGCAGGGGAAGAATCCGTTGCGAAACAGGAAAAACTCACCAGGCTCGCTAAACAGCTTTCAAAGCTTCTCGATTCCGGCAGATACGATTCTCTATTGCAGACGATAAGGAAAAAGGAGAGCGAAATTGCTGAAGTGTATCCGGAACTCAAGGAATCTCTGGCAGTTACCATTTCCAATCTTTCTGCGGTTGTGAAATTCCCGACTGTTCCACGGGAAGAAGTGGACAACAGGATCCATGACCTGATGGCTGCCCTGGATCCGGAACAGTAGCCGGCCGGGACACCACAGGAATGTTATTCAATTTCTTTCATATCATGGGGAGTTGACTGCAGTAGACAACGGAACAATTGATGCTTACGACATATACCATGAAGTATATGACGCAGAGACGACCGATTTCTGGGAAAGATTTCCAGTCGATGTGGTTGATTCGTTCCTGAAGTCATTGCCCGGCAGCAGGGTTCTCAACCTAGGCAGCGGGCCGGGAAGAGATGCGGTACTGCTAAGGAAAAATGGCCTTGATGTTGTCTGCGTGGACGGCTCCAGAAACATGGTGGGGAAAACCAGCGGGCTGGGATTCGAATCAATCTTGTGTGATTTCAGGGAGCTGGCAATTCCCGGGAATTCATTCGACGGGGTATGGGCTTATTCATCCCTGATACACGTTACACTTACCGAAGCAACAAGGGTAGTGGGCAACATTTACAGGATACTGAAACCCGGCGGTGCTTTCCTGGTTGGCCTGATACAGGGAAACGGAAGTGAAAGGACAACAATCGGGGAATCACAATACACGAGGTATTTTGAGTACTATGACGACGCAAAACTGGACTCGCTCTTCGAAGGCAGTGGCTTTGAATTGGCTGACAGGAAAACATTCAAGCCTGGAAATCAGGTCTACCTGAACCTGCTCTTCAGAAAATCACATTTCTGATGGCATAAATACTGCGAAATTTCACTGGTCAGGGACATAATTCTTTTAGAATCCTGCCGATTTATAGCGTTGAAATTTCTCAGTGATAATGAGTTATTGCAGGATTCGCGGATACTTATCGCCATTGCGGTCTCCAGCCTCGTGGTCATAGGGCTTGTTTTCTTCAATGCCCTGTTCATATCCGCACTGGAGCTTGTTGTCACGTCGGTGATTGGGGTCACCATTCCGGTTCCATGGGCATATCTGGAACCAGCTATGCCGTACCTGAATATTGGATTCTATATCGTGGGTGCTGCAGCCATCGCTCTCATAGGCAGGGAATACATCTTCACGGAACGTTACATATATTTTGCAGTGACCTCATACCTCCTGTTTTACCCGCTTGCAGGCATGAACTGGTCCACCTTCAGCACCCTGAGCCTTTTCCCTCCGCTCTTTCTCATGGGCTTTTACCTTTACAAAATTGAGCTTCGCTGGGCTTCCGGCCTCTTCTTCATTGCTGCTGCCGCAACGTTTCAGGTTTATCTTCTTCTGGTGATCATTGCAGGCCTTGCAATGTTATCCGGTGACAGGAAGCACGGCACTCTGGCACGGGAAAATTACCTGGCAATATCCATAATTTCCATCTCCCTGTTTATGCTGATAACAGAAGCTTTTCACAGCGGCTTCATGGGATACTACGGCATAATCAGTATAAACGGGTATGGCCCCGTTCTCGGCCTGATACAAACGCTGACATATGCAAAACCACTTTTCTTCATAGTACTGTTTGTCCCGATAATCACTTTCGCATTCTTCGGACCGAGAATGCTGCCTGTAACTTTGCCTTACTACATCTTCGGGATAATAACCACGGTCGCCGGAGGATCGCCGGAAACACTGGTTGCAATTCTGGACCTTATCATGCCGCTGGCTTTCCTTGGAACATTGAAATGGATAGGCAGGAGGGTGGAGATTGGCATTCCTGCAAATGAAACCAGAATAATCAGGTATGCCTTGTTTTCCCTCATTCTCATGAATATACTGGTGGTAGTGACTTACTTCCCTTTTCTCAAGATCCTTGCAAGCCTGCTGGGGCTGTAGAAATTATTCGAATTATTAAATCTGAAAAATTATTCATACTATTCTCTGGGAGTTATGCCAGCAACCGTTTGAGGTTGGGCTATGAAACAGTTGAAGCAAGTTCCATTGGTCTTTATCCCGAATATGGCGAATTGAGGGAAAAACAGGAAACTGAGCGGTTAATCAGGAATCCGGCAGTTCAACATATTTATAAAAAAATACCATAATTTTTCTTCTTATGTGTTAAGCATCGAATATGTAATATATACTTTGATTAGAATGAATAACAAGGTACGCATTTACTTACTATCCTTCCTGCTGCTTGCCAGCACTGTTGCAATAGTGGGGTCAGGGGAATCCTCGGCACTTACGCCACCAGTTTTCCAGATTCCTTCTGTAGCCTGGAATGGATTTGTGACTATACTGCCAGATGGGGCAGTGAGTGATTTGAACGCTCCAATCCAACACACTGGTAACCATTACGATCTGACCGGCAACATAAATGGAACGCTCACGGTGCAGTACGCAGGCGCAATAATAAACGGCCATGGGTACACTGTATGGAATACCATGGGAATGCCACCGGTTACGCTATCCGGTGCAAACAGCATCATTCTGGAGAACATGACGGTTGCAGCCTGGTACTCAACGGCGATCAACATAGTCTCATCGAGTTACGACACCATAACCAACAATACCGTGGAAGCAATGGTTACAGGAATATTCGTATTCTCACCCTATAACGAAGTGGTATCGAACTTTGTAAATGTAAGCCTGACTTATCCCGGTTACAGCGGATTGTCCACCGGCATAATGGTCAGGGCAAGTTCAACCAGCGTCACAGGCAATACGGTCATACTTGGCCAGGCCGGGGCGGGGATAATCATTGATGCGGGCCTCTCCAGTGTGTATCACAATGATATTGCGTTCAACAGATCCAACTCCCAGGGAATAGTTTCCAATGGCGCTTCAAATGACATCACGAACAACACAATTGCTGGAGCCGGTTCCGACTATGCCGGCATAAACATGCAACTCGGCACACAGACCACAAGCGTCGTGAACAACAACATAAATATAACAGGGCAGAAAGCCACTGGAATATCGGTGCAGGATGGCTTCAACTCTGTTGACACAAACATGATAAACGTTGCTGGAAGCTATTCCTATGGGATAACAGTACTTTCATCGGGAACGGGTTCCAACGTTGTGGAGGGGAACTTAATCAACTGTACTGGCCAGAATTCAATAGGAATCTATGACACTTCACACGGCACGACGGTGAGCAAGAACTCGATTGCTGTCAATGGATCATATGCAAGAGGGATCACCGCGGTAAACAACCTTGAGATCTCCGGGAATGATGTCTACATCACCGGTGACTACACATATGGCATATCAAGCCTAAGTGGAACGGTTGTGGATAACCGGATTATGGCAAACGGGAGTTACACATACGGAATATATTCCTCGGGAGGGGAATCTGCCCTCGTTTCTGTCAACACCATAAACTCGTCGGGTTATCATGCATACGGGGTATTGCTTGACGGCCAGTTCCAGACATTCTCCGGGAATACCATAGAAGCGGGCAACAACAGTGGCATCGGCATGATTATGAATGCCCTGGTCAACAGTATTGTTGCCAACAACAGCATATCATACACAAGTACGGGGATTCAGAGCCTGTCACACTCCAGCTATGACATCACTTTCCAGGGGAATTTCCTGTACAATGATACTGTGGCATTCAAGGTTGCAGGGGTATCGACCAACCTGTTCTTCCACAACAGTTTCATCAACTACACATCATTCCAGGTTACCGGGAGCACAGGCAATGCAATCTGGGATAACGGATACCCGTCAGGGGGCAACTTCTGGTCCGGCTATAATGGGACAGACCTGTTCTCAGGACCCTCCCAGAACATCACGGGCAGTGACGGCATTGGCGACAGCCAGTTCAACGTTACTTCCAATAACGTCGATCATTACCCGTTGATGGCACCCTGGAACAAGCCTACGGTAACATTCGTTGAATCAGGGCTTGCGGCCGGTACTTCATGGTCGGTCAATTTCTCCGGAGTTGAGAGGATGTCAAACTCCACGAGCATATCCTTTGACATCACCAATGCTGTATTCTCCTCCTATGGCTACAATGTAGCGAGCGTCCCCGGTTACACACACTCACCTGAAACGGGTTCAGTGGATTACACCGGAAACAGCATTGTAAACCAGGTCGTATTCGAAGCAACTCCCCAGCCATCTTACACCATCACTTTCACGCAGAGCGGACTTCCATCAGGCACTCAGTGGTCGGTCACCCTTGGCGAATCCACACTCCAGTCCACCGGGTCCACAATCTCATTTGATCCGGTAAATGGAACATATTCCTATGGCATAGGCGGGGTCCCGGGATACTCGGCTGACAGCTACGGCGGCTCTGTGGTAGTGGATGGACAGGACACTGGAGTTTCTGTGACATTCACTCAGGTGACATACTCAGTTACCTTCAAAACACTTGGTTTGCCATCAGGCATGACGTGGTACCTCAATCTCAGCAGCGGGCAATCGTTCAGTTCAACCGAATCTGAGCTGTCATTCATCCTTCCCAATGGAACCTACAGCTATAGCGTAGACAATGTTTCAGACTATAACTCCACCCCGGCTGCAGGAACATTTACGGTCTCCGGGAACTCACCAGCCCCAATACAGATTTCCTTTGACAGGAATGCCTCCGTGCCACCTGCGGTGCCAGCGAACAACAACCCGAACATATGGGCATACATAATCGGCATAATCATTGGTGGAGCCGTAGTGGGAGTTTCGGCAGTGGTAATATACTACGTGAGGAAGAGGTAAAGCCTCCACCTCACCAATTTGCCCCGGTTCACCCGGCTGTATCGGTACATGACGCTATGTAATAGTGGAAACAATGGACTGAAATTCGAATGACTTATATCTGATAAAAGGCATGTGGATGCATGGCGAAAATTGTCTGCAAAAACTGCGGCCAGAAAAATCCATCATCTGCCGCTGCCTGCTCGAATTGCGGAAATTTTCTCATTGATGAACCAATGCAGGCCGCCAAAGCTCCTGTTCAGGCAATTCAGGAAGAAAATCTACCACAAGACAGTCCATCGGAACAGGTGAATCAGGAAGTCGAAACGAGACCATACGAGGGAAGAGTGGAGACCATAAATATCTCTGGAGGAAAATCTTCCCAGTGGCTAGGAATGGGCTCCGGATTTGCCATTCTCGCAGTGTTTATAGGTCTGGAATATTCAGGAGTATCTTTGCCGAGCTATTCAACATACGCTTTCCTGGCACTCATATTCGTGTTGCCGAGCCTCCTCAGAAGGTTCACCCAGGCCATCAAGTTCAACAGCACTGGTTTTACCATACCCAAGAGCAACCCACCAGCCAGCTTTGAGTTTGAAAACATAATGAATGTCAAGCTGGGACCGTACGACAGAAGGGATCAGAGCCTGACCATCTACTTCAAGGAAGAGATACCTGCAGTAAGAATGGATTTCAGTTCCATGTTCAACTTCAGGAACTTCGTTATGATGCTCAGTAAGAGAAGAATACCAATAGTTCCCCAGAACAGCCCCACTGAAGACGCGGGCCAAACTCCAAACTGAAGATCCTGCATCTCTGGATCTTCTTAAAAAATCTATTTTTGTTCCACTTTTCAGTCAGCATCCTTATCATTGTTTATACCGGCTCAAAAATCAGCTGTTCAATTAGATAGCCAATTTCTTTCTACATTCTCATTTCATAATCATTTTATACTGATAGCGCAAATTTTTAAATACTTACTATTTACCAGTCTGATGAAAAGCCGGCACGTTATTTCACTTGCTATTGTTACACTGATGGTTCTCTCAGGTTTTGCTGTTTTGGCTGATTACCAGGGCCAGTCCTCAGTTCAAACAGAAGGTACGCCTTCTGTGTCTCCGCCAACTCTTTATGAACTGACATTCAGGGCAAATGGACTTAATGCTTCCCAGCCAGGGGGAGAAAACTGGTATGGAGCGTTATACAATTCTACTGCCGCATACCCACTCTACGGTGTAAATGGTCTCGCGTACGTCAACGTAACGGCAGGCACATATTACTACCAGGCAAATGACAGTTACTACAATCTTTTTGGAATTTCCGCGAGCTCGCCTACCTTCAGTGTCAATTCGAATATGACGATACCTGTTAACTTCACCCCGGCACAAAAAATAGTGTTCAGCTCAAGCCAGATAAACAGCCAGGCTGAGTGGGGCGTAAATGTTCAGTCAACCAATTTTCCGGCAACAACTGCTCTATCGCCAAGCCAGACTGTGGCAGGTGGTTCCACAGTAACATACTACGC
>OFHE01000023.1_pt1 | contig 26768 bp, 33 predicted proteins | sample 1521981 | NCBI WGS metagenome assembly OFHE01 (sample SAMEA2464839, study PRJEB22497) | soil metagenome | biome: Grassland; feature: Farmland; material: Clay | place: Australia | collected 2013-02-01 | depth 1.4 m
GTTCCTGATATTGGGGGATGCGGCAAAATCACCCGCACCCTCAAAATAACAGGAACTCCGGATTCAAGGTCCTTGTACTCAATAGATGTTCTAAGCTGGCAGAAAGACAAGCTACTGTGCCTGTACCTTCTGTCTTTACTAACGGTTGTCCTCTCCCTTATGCCCCGGAGTTCTTCAAGTGCTATTGGGGAGGAAGGTGCCCTTTGCCCTCTCCGCGATCTCTTTTGAAATCACATGGTTGACATCCCTTGCAAAGTACTTTTCCCTGCCTGGAAGATATCGAGATGTGAAACATGTGGTCAGGACCACGACAGGGACCGGTTAGCCTCACTGGTGATCTCCCTCCGTGGACTTGATCTTTGCGGAGATCCGTTCCCCGTGAGTGCGGAATCCTCTTTGCCGTCCATGATGGATGAGTACCTGTACACCAGGAGCATGCCTGATGCTCCCGTATCAGGAAGGACTGAGGCTGCATACGTTCCGAACGAAACCCGGCATGGGATTGCATAAAGTTTTGAGAACGGAAGAAGCAAAGAGAGATGATAAGAATCGTCGCCTGCTAAGACATGAGGCTCTCTACAAAGTGTAGGCATATTCTTTTCACGTTCTTCGAAAAAGTCGCACCCTGCCTGTTTTTCAGCTTTTTGGATAAATAACATGTGAAGAAAAATCTTTATAGCAATCACCTATTAAGCTTCGAAGCCAATGAAAACCTATCTTAAAGTAACTTTTTCCAGTGAGGGTGCCAAGCCCAGTGAGGTCATAAATAGGTTGAGGTCACTTGGATTTAAACCCGTAATAGGGGAACAGGATCTTATCTATGAATGGGGTGACAATGCATCCACGGATGATTCAATATGGTTTGCAGATAAGATTCAGGCAACTCTTGAAGGATTCAAGGTTATGTTCCAGATTGAAACTCTCAATGATTAGACTCAATTAAACTATCAACTATAACTCACTTATTGTTCATCAAAAAGACTCTATTTTCAACTCACAGTTTTTCGCCTTTTCAGGTAATCCTGGAGATACCCGAAATAGTAAGACAACGCCACAGCCTCAACCGCAAGGACTGGAATGATGAAGGCAACCGTCACCGCCTCGCCTGCCATAATCGCACCCTGAAATAACCCAACATCCAGCAATGTGAGAATGGAGCTGATCATCACAATCTCCATCGGATGCCCGTCTTTCATAGGAATAATATTATTTTACGGCTATTTTGTGATTTCCGAATGATGTGTTTTCACCTTTTTTCAGGTGTTTGAGGAAGAACCCGGCCAGATGAAGGTGTTCAGTTCCGGTAAGGGAGCCTTCTCAAATCTCCGCAATTTCCACAGGTAACCAGGCAGAGCCCCTTCTTCACTCTAACCCTTGTCTTATCGCCATACGGCCTTCCACACCGTTTGCAGTAGAATCTCTTTATCTCCTTTGGGAGGGAGATGTCCAGTCTCTTCGCTATCCGCTCTGCAATGTCAATGTACCTTTCAGCCAGTTCAGGCGATGTGTGTTTCTTTTCTTCAGCAAGCTTGAAGAGATAATGCATCCTTTCCAGCGCAAGATCTTTTGGGGGTGGGCTTTTCTTTCTGTGCACCATTATTAATGACTTCGAAATTATCCAGTGATGATAAAGCTTGTCCTCCTCGATGTTGACGGAACGATTACTGACAGGGACAGGAAAATTTCAGTCAGGGCAATAGAAGCCATAAGAAAAGTTCAGGATGACGGGGTGAAGATAAGCCTTGTCAGCGGGAATGTTATACCGGTTATGTACGGCCTCAAGATTTTTCTGGGGCTGGATGCGCCGGTCTTTGCTGAGAACGGGGGAGTGAAATACCATGAGAGCATCGAATCTTTCTTTTCAATGGACAAGCCCAGTGCAGTCTTTGAAAGGCTTTTGAAGGAAGCGGTTCTAGAAGGGATCCTTTCCAACAAATGGCGGGAGACCTCCTACGGATACGTTCCTGCTAAAGGGGAGGAAGAATACATCTCATCTATTGCAGGATCTGCAGGGCTTACCACCGTCGACAGCGGATATTCGTGGCACCTTCTCAATAAAGGGCAGAACAAGGGATTCGCCCTGGAACACCTTAAACAGATGTACTCGCTTGAATACAGCGAGATACTGGTAATGGGTGACTCCTTCAATGACGTGTCCATGTTCAGGAAGGAGGTAGTGAAGGCCGTACCAGACAATGCTGAAAGACCTCTGAAGGAGATTGCAGATTATATTTCCACGAGCGACAACGGTGACAGTGTGGCGGAAGTACTGCTCAACCTTTCAAAACTATAAATCTCTGACGTGCTGCCCTGCCCTGTCTTCGACCAGTTCTCCCGATTCCACTATGAATTCGCCGTGCAGCGCAACATTATCCGGGAATACCGCATATGCTTCGTTGAACGGTGTTATGGGCGTTTTTGAATGAAGGCGTTCCTGGTTGATCCTCTCCATGCTGCTGAATCTGAAGCTGAAGAAGTCTGCCCAGGCACCCACTTCAATCTTTCCCTTATTGAGGCTCATCAATTCAGGGGGATTCTTTATCGCAGTATCATAAAGCACCCTCAAATCAAGCACTTTTTTCTGAACCAGTGCAAGCATGAGGGGTATCCTTGTTTCCACTCCGATAATCCCGGATGGAGCCTGGAAAAACTCCTCCTTGTCATGCTCAGTATGCGGTGCGTGATCTGAGGAAAGTATGCTGAATCTGCCATCCAGATATGCCTGCAGGTTCCTTTCCTGCGTTGACCTGTCGCGTACAGGTGGATTCACCTTTCCCCATGGCCCCAGATCCATGCTGCTGTTGAGCAGCAGATGGTGTGGCGTAACCTCTCCCCTGATTTTTTCCCCTATTATGGACAGGCTTTCCGGGGTGCTGATATGTCCCATCACAGAATTGGGTATGCCCAGGTCAAGGACTGTTTTGGCCGAGGTGGTCTCGCAAACTTCCGGCCTGGACAGATCGTGTTCCGCCAGGCTGTGAACCTCTTCTCGCCTGTGGGCGGCGAGGCATGCAGCATCCTCGCCGTGGAAGATTACCGGCACCTTGAGGCTTTTTATGGTTTCTATGGATTTTGTCGCAAAATTGCCAACAGGAAGGCTGTTTGTGCTGCCGCCCAGGTATATCTTAATAGAACTGCTTCTTGGATCGATAATGTCTGCATTTGTGCCATTGAACATGGAATAAAGGCCAAAATCAACATAAGCACGGTTTCTGACAGAGGAAAGCTTGTCTCCAAATGATGCATAATCCAGTATTGGCACTCTGTTGTTCGGCATGTCGAAGATGGTTGTTGTACCCCCGAAGGCCGCTGAAACTGTCCCACTCCTGAAATCCTCCTTCTCGGTTTCGCCCGGGTCCCTGAAATGGACGTGTATATCGGTGCCGGCAGGCAGTATTGCACCTTCAACCTCTTTTCTCGTTCCTCCCTTCAGGTTCTTGCCAATCTTTGCGATCCTTCCTGCGTTTATACCAACTTCGAGATCCTGGAACGAGTAGTTCATGTAGAATTTGCCCGCAATCACAACGTCATATGCCATTGAACAACTACACTCCCGGAATTTCTCCCCATATGAGCTTGTGCAGCTGGGGAAGAACCCTCACTTCCAGCTTGTCCTGAAGCACCCTCTCAACAAGCCACTTCAAATCTGTGCCCCAGGCAGGCTGCAGAACAATGCCACATTTGATATCCGTTTCATTTTTCCTAAGGAACTCCTTTGAATAGGAGTAGTCTGAATCGTCTTTGATCACGAATTTTATGTAATCTGAAGGTCTTAGAAATTTAAGGTTCTCACGGAGTATTGAATCCTCTTCACCAGAGGAAGGGGTCTTGACATCCATATCTATAACAGTGTTTGGATATTCCACAAATGCCTTAACCGGGAGTGAACCTCCGGTTTCTATGAGCACATTCTTTCCCAGTTTGTCCATTCTGGAAACAAATTCTTCCGCCTCTCTCTGCAGGAGTGGTTCACCACCCGTGAGGCAAACCCAGGCTTCAGAGGAACCTTCAACGTTCTTCACTATCTCGTCAAGGCTAACTTCATTTCCCCCGGTAAAAGTGTAAGTTGAGTCGCACCAGTTACAGCGGAGATTGCATCTGTTCGTTCTCACGAAAAGCATGGGTATCCCCATTAACAACCCTTCACCCTGAATGCTGTGGAATATCTCTGTCAGTCTCAATGCAGGAGTATGCCTAATAGAAATAAACATTTAACCCATCTGCAGGAGGGGGGATCATTCACACATCAAAGCCCCGTTGCAAAAGATTTTATCACGGTAGCCATTGTCAACTGATCTTATGGATTTCAAAAGGATATTTGATTATGCCAGGCAAACAGACGCAATTCTCATAGTACAAGGAGAAGAGAACTCCGTAGACAAGACATTTTTCTACCTCACCGGCGTTGAAGGCGGATTGTTTGAGGGATCTGCCCTTGTAGTCAAACCGGATGAGCTTAAGATCATCACTTCAGCCCTTGAGGAAGAAACCGCAAGGCAGACGGGACTTGAGGTCGTGGTTGCAAACGGCAAGGGCGAATTTGAGAATGCAGTTAAGGACGGGCTCAAGGATATGAATGTGGTGGGGTTGAACTACTCCTCGCTGACACTTGAGCAATACAAGAAACTTCTCAGAGTCATTCCCGACAAGGAGTTCATCGATGTGTCGAGTTCCATAATGGAATCACGCAGGATGAAAAACCCCGAAGAACTCGATCGCCTGAGGGAAGCTGCAAAGATAGGCAGCGAAGCTTTCGAAAAAGTCATTGACAAAATCAAAGAAGGTATGACTGAGAGTGAGCTTGCATCGGAACTCGCGTACGAGATGATGAAACTTGGCGCTTCAGAACCGTCTTTCACTTCCATAGTGGCATTCGGGGAAAATGCTTCCATGCCACATTACTCGCCGGGTGAAAGGAAGCTGAAAAAGAACGAATTCGTTCTGATGGACTTCGGTGCCAGATACAAGAGATACTGTTCTGACATCACAAGAACCGTGGTTTTCGGCAAGGCAGACGAAAACATGAAAGAAATGTATGATATTGTTCACAAGGCGCAAACCGAGGGCATGAACGCAATAAAGGAAAATGTTAACGGAAAGGATGTTGACCTTGCTGCAAGAAGGGTAATAGACGGGTCAAAGTTCAAGGGCCGCTTCATTCACTCACTGGGCCACGGGCTCGGAATGGATGTCCACGATCATCCCGCTCTGGCCTCCACTTATGACTTCCCCTTGAAGGCAAACATGGTCGTGACTGTGGAGCCCGGGGTATATGTGCCAAAGGTTGGCGGAGTAAGGATCGAAGACGATGTAATAGTCAAGAAAGATGGCTTTGAACGCATATCCACTGCGCCTAGAGACCTGATAGAAATTTCATAATGCTATCGCAGAAAGTGAGTGAATATCTAGATGTTGGGGAGAATGGCATTACGGCCATACTCAACTCCAACGAACCGAAGCAGGGAAGAATCAGGCGACTTGCTGTAAGGTTGATAGTCGAGGCAATGGGCAATGAGGGCGCAAAAGAAGTGTCCAATATTGACGACCTTATTTGCCTGCCACTTTCCTTGTGGATGCTCCGGAATGTCAATGAACACCTTCTGACATCAAGAGTCATCAACCATGCAAGGGACCTGGTCAACGACTTCATAGAATCCAGGGCGGTGGATCCGGACTATATTCCAGACTACGCCAGAAGATATAGCGTCAGGATGGAGTATGACGGTGAGGATGAGGTGTTCACCATCCCTTCAAATGAATTTGTCACCTATACCTCCAGGTTAAGTGGGTACAGGTATCGGCTTGTGTACCAGAATGTTCTCGCTGGCGTAGTCTATGCAGACAAGGAAACTGCTGCAAAGGTGATAAGGGAGGCATTTGTGCGGAGAGCATTCGAGGCTTATAACCTGATAGACCAGGGAAGCACCACAAGGGTACTTCAGCCCATGAAATCTAGTGTCGATGAGATAGTGGAAAAACTCCAGACCTCAGGAATAAAGAAGAATTTTGATCTTGGTGATGTGGATTTCAATCTTTTCCCACCCTGCATCAAGGAGTATATTTCACAAATGCAGGACGGTGTCAACCTGCCCCACATGGCAAGGTTCACGCTGGTGAGTTTCCTGCACAAGATCGGAATGAGCAACGATGACATAATTGGGCTTTTCAAGACTGCACCCGACTTCAGAGAGAGCCTCACAACCTACCAGGTCAACCATGTGACCGGTGAAATTTCAAGCACTGAGTATTCTCCTCCTAAATGCAACGTACTGCAGTCCAACCACCTTTGCTACATGGGTGAGGATCCCATCTGCCACAAGGACTGGTTGAAGCACCCGCTTCAATACTATACATTCAAGAAGAAACCACGTAAGCCTGGTCCGGGGAATTTCAGAAAAACCCGTGAATGAGAATGTTAACCATGGGATCCTGCCTTAAATTGACGCGAGTTGATGGACCTGAATAGCGATATCACCACGAGGGCTGCAACACACGGTGATCTCAGGAGTATAGCGGAGATATATAACGAAGGGATAGCCGATCGCATTGCCACATTCGAGATCACACCCAGGCAGACTCCCGACATTGAAAGACGGCTGGACTCTTCTTACCCTGTCGTCGTTTGTCTCTCCAACGGCAAGGTCGTTTCTTTCGCATCTTCATTCCCATACAGTGATCGTGAATGCTACAGAGGCGTTGCTGAATTCTCCGTCTACGTAAGAAGAAGCATGAGGGGCAGGGGATTTGGAAAACCCGTAATGCAGAAACTCATTGAAGAATGCCGGTCATCTGGAATCTGGAAACTCGTATCAAGAGTGTTTCCAGAAAACATGGCCAGCAGGGGTCTCCTTAAGTCACTCGGTTTCAGGGAAGTTGGAGTTTATGAAAAACACGGCAAACTGAACGGGGTCTGGAAAGACACAGTTATAGTTGAATTAATCATAGAAACGAACATCACTTGACTCGGTTACCAAGGTCCATCTTAATGCCCTTAAAAGTGGATTGAAGTTCCATGAGGCTATTTGCATGTTATTGCGAATATCACGAGAATTCTATTCTTTCTACAGCCGAGTCATAGAAGGCGACATAGTCTCTGAGCACTGTGAAATCATCATATGAATCAGAATACTGCCACACAGAGTTCTCAAAAACTTTTCCCCCGACACTAAGGTCATAGTAATTGGCATTTCCCTTGTATTGGCACACAGTCCTATGTTCAGTGGGAACGAGCACTCCGTCAGCAACATCCTTCCTCGGGAAATAATAGACCGGCTTGCATCCTTTTTCTTCCAGCAATAGGGCATTTCTGGTTGTCAGAATCTCCACGCCGTTGGAGAATACTGTTACTTCCCTGCCCACGTTATAGACCCTTATGGTTGTTCCATTTTTCACATAGTCGATAACGGTTTTTCCCGCATTTAACGCTGCCATATTAATAATAATGAATCAAAGAACTTATTTTTTACAGTCCAAGACGGAAAAGTCTGTGCTTAATCTTTCAGAAGCCTGCGTTCAATGAGCTGAAGGAGTGTGGATTTTTTAACGTTGGCTTCGACTATGTACATCTTGCACGTTTCCCATGGTGTTCTTGGATATCTTGCTTCCCTGGATTCAAACTGGAAATGGAGGGATCTCAGTATCTCTTCAAGCCTGTCGTCTGAAAATTGTTTTGCAGCTTCTACAGGGATTCTTCTGCCTTTTGATTTTGATAGCTTGTGATTAAAATATTGGGAATAGAGGGTAAGGGTCATAGAAGAACCGCGTTAACTACTCCATCCTGTCCAGGTCTGGAAGTAACCCTGGCTTCGCCAAGCTCGGTCCGGATAACGGTTCCCTTGCCGAGTATATTTCTCTGAACATAGTGAGGATTTGACGGGTTCTCCTTCACTGTCTGTATTTTAACTTTCTTGGTGACCTTTTCACCGGGAACGTAGACGTTTGCGGACTCTGCCCTCATGAGTACCACTTTCGTGTTACCGCCCATGACTCTGAGAACCTTTCTGGCCTCAGGGCCAATTCTCGTGAACGTGGGCTCTCTTCCGAGTTCGTATCTTCTCTTTGATCTGGATGCTCTTAGCTTTCCGCCCGTAGATTTCTTCCTGGATTTACCTTGAAATATTGTCATGTCAACATCACTGGGTCAACCTTGCCTTATGGCACGGCTCGTTCTTCCATATTCCATAGTTGGATATATATTTTAACGGTCGGGCGGTTTCAATGGAAGAGTTCGCTCAAGTGATCCTTGAACCAGTACCGGCTCTCCACGGAGGTAATTATCAAAGATTTGTCTGTGGGAGAATCACTCTTTATCTTGTCCAGGATCTCCTGGTTGCGTTCCTCCCAATACTCGGCCTCAAGATCGTAAAAGACCGAGGAAAACAGTTTATGTTTTGCCCTGTAAAGGGAATCGGTAACTTCAGAATTCACTGTTTCAGGCCCTTTCCAGTATTGCGCAAGGTAGTTCGCTATGGTGTTGTCAATAAGGTCAAGCATGTTCTTCTTTATGGAAAGTTCAGGGGTGCCAAGGTTCTCCCTGACATACTTTTCCTTTAATCTGTCATATCTGGATAGATCGACTCCAACTGGTCTGAACGTTGACTTGACTATCTGGTTAATGGACTCATAAGACTGAAAATACTTGTTCTGTGCGTTAAAATCTCCGGGCGTGATTTCTGTCAGGTATATCCTGTCAGGATGCTGTTCTCTCAATAATTCAGCCAATACGCCTTCGTTGTATCCACGCACTGAAACCCCAAGGCTAAAGACTGAAGATATCACTTCCATTAATTACTTTAAGAGTTTCGTGTGAATTAATATTTCTGCCAACAGTTCTGCGGTTATTTTGGGTGAATACGTATAATAAACATTATATCCCAAACTACCTTGCCCATGTATATGGCAAAAAGATCCCTGGATCAGATGATCGGGTTTGTTGGCGGAGTAATAGGCTTGATTCTAGGCGCCTTAGACCTCTTTGCGAATGATTTGGGCATTCATGTTGGTTCAGCATACGGATCAGAAATCCTTATCCTATTTTCTTTGATTGGGCTCTTTGGAGCTTATCTAGTCACGTCCAGGAAAAAAGATGGTGGCCTGATTATGATAATAATAGGGTTAGCTGGTGTAATTGTTTATCCCAGTATTGGATTCCTAGGTGTGGTTCCGGTTGTTCCTTTCCTGATTCTGCTCATAGCAGGAATCATATCCAGGCTCTGAGTGGATTCTGTCTAACCAGACCCATATTTTATGAACATAGTCTTTAATAGCCCATTGATCATCTAATTTTATGTTGTCTCCCGACATCCTGAACATTGCTGCAATTGCTATTGCTGGCGCTTTTGCAGCGGTGACACTTCAGAGGGATGTCCAGAGATTTGCCCTTTCCTTTGCTGTTTGTGTTCCCATTGGATCGTTCCTTTACTTTGCATACGGCACAACCATGCCTTTACTGGTGATGGTGCTCTCCATAATCAGTGCCAAGTATCTCTATTCAAGAATTTTCTTCTTTTTTGCCCCTTTCATACTGGCAATCGGTGCCATACTGATCTATTTTGGTGTCGGAACCATAATGTGGGCTGTTTTTGATGTTTCAATAGGTATTGGAACAGCGCTCGCACTCCTAAGCGACAAGCAGAGCATGAAACACGTCAGTGCCAACAATGTTTCAAAAGGGGTCAGCAGGAAAAAGGAGGTTAGCAGAGATATGGTGCAGATTGCCGGTGGAATAACCATCCTTGCCTTGCTTTTCACAATGGGACAGACGGACTTCAGAATTGCGCTTAGCCTTTCCGTAATCCCTCTGTACATGTTTGGAAACTATTACTCCCTGTTTCCAGATTCCAGGATCGGAAGAACACTCTCTTTCTTTGAAAGGCCCATGACACCCCTTGGCCTGGGAGCAATCTGGTTTGCAGCAGGCATCATGATTGCAATAGGGCTGGTTGACTCTTCAAGAATGCTGGCAATCATTGTCTTTGTGACAACAATAGGCGATCCTCTTGCAACAATATTCGGCAGTCTCATCAAATCCCCAAAGCTTCCATACAACAGAAAAAAATCGGTAGCGGGATTTATGGGAATATTCATATTTTCGGGGATATTCGGTTATTTCCTGATCGGTTACGCCGGAGTTGGGGTTGCACTGGTCTCTGCATTTGTAGAGAGCATTTCAATCCACCCTCTTGATGACAATTTCATTCTGCCGGTTATCCTTGGGGCGATATCTTACGTTGTTTGACCGGTTCACCTTATGTGAGCATGGGCAGTAATTTATGGCTATTCTGTTTCAGGGCTTCCTGTAGTAGAATATTTCCGAGGTTTTGGTCTCCTTGAATCCAATCTTTTCATAGAGTTTTTTGGCAGGGTTGCGCGAAGAAACCCACAGGGCACATTCTTCATAACCCAGCTTCTTCAGTTCCCTGAGGGAAAACATCAGGAGATGTTTTGCAATGCCCTGCCCCTGATACTTCCTGTTGACAAAGATATCAACGAGCAGAGCTGTTTTTGCACCATCGAGACTTCTGTATTGTGTGCATATTGTTGACCCGATCAGTTCCTTTCCTTGTGAAAGAATCCTTGATGCAGGTTCGAGCACGGGCCCAAACTTTCCTGCAAACAGTCCCTTTGAGAACTCAATTCTTTCTTTTCGGTTGCCCGAATTAAAAAGTATCTGGTCATCGGTTCCAGAAAAAGCGTCGAACTCAGCATCCGAATATGCATCATGTTTGAGCCTGTTTATTGGAATCTCGTCGAATTCGCCTTTTAGCGGTGCATCTATCCCGGGCAGTGAAGAGAGGTCCATAACAAGGCGATTCCTGACAAATTTTGTAAACCCATGGGAAAGCAGGACTTTCTCAGAAACTTCCTCAGCATTGAAGATCTCGTTCAGCATTACATATTTCTGCTGTAGCCTGGCTATATCCTCCAGCCATGAAAGAAGTTTGTTTATCCTTTCTTCTGTGGCGAAGGCAGGGTTTGTAAAGCCAACAGAACCGTAAATTCTGTCAGTAAGATCCTGGCTCGGTGTGATGAATGCATAAGCCGATACGTTGATCCCGCTCAGAATCACACGAGACATTATCTTGTTTGTATTCAGTGCTTCAATGATCGGAACAAATGATTTTCTTACAGGAATATCCGGATACACAGATTCCAGATGCTTGACCTGGCCTTCAAGAATGGGTGCCCAGTCAAGTTTTACATTTTTCATGTCCATGCTTCCGAAATCGCGCTTTCAAGATAAATCCTTTCAGTATTCAAATTTTATCACAAATTCGGCAAATCACGAATTCAACACCGTTTTTTATAGATAATCTTAATTAACCCAAAAAAACTCAGCAATTGATTTAATGGACGACTTTTCCAGGACTGAGGATTTCAATCGGAGAGCAATAAAGTATTCTGAATATTACAAAGGCAAGATACAGATAGTTTCCAAGGTGCCAGTGAGGCATTTGGAGGACTTTTCCGTGTGGTACACGCCAGGCGTTGCTGCAGTTTCCAGAAAGATTGCCGAGAATCCTGATCTTTCCTTTGAACTCACAGGAAGATGGAACAGCATCGCGATTCTTACAGACGGATCGAGAGTGCTGGGGCTGGGCAACATTGGCCCTGAGGCGGCAATGCCAGTTATGGAGGGCAAGTCGCTGATTTTCAACTTTCTGGGTGCAGTGAATGCAGTGCCCATCCCAATCAGGACAAAGACGCGGGAGGATTTCATCTCAGTCGCTCAGGCACTTGAACCTTCGTTTGGCGGCTTCAACCTTGAAGACATTGAATCCCCGAAATGCTTCTACGTGCTCGAAACCCTCCAGAAGAGCCTTTCCATACCTGCCTGGCACGACGACCAGCTGGGAACAGCCTGCATTACTCTCGCGGGCCTCATCAACTCGTTAAGGGTCGTAGGAAAGAAAATTGAAGATTCAAAGATAGTTCTCCTCGGATCGGGTGCAGCAAATATTGCAGCTGCGCATCTGCTGTTTGCCGCCGGCTTCAAGGAGGGCAACATAGTGATGGCGGATTCCAAGGGAATACTGGAACCGGAAAGAGAAGACATGGACAGCCTCATGCTTAACAATCCCTGGAAATACCAGCTTGCATTGCGCACAAACAGTGAACGCCTTAAGGGTCCGGCTGAAGTGGCCTTCAAGGGTGCAGACGCCGTGATTTCTGCGGCCAGGCCTGGACCAGATACAATAAAGAAGGACTGGATTCGCACAATGAATGACGACTCCATACTTTTTGCTCTTGCAAACCCCGTCCCTGAAATCTGGCCGGAAGCGGCAAAGGAAGCAGGGGCAAAGATAATTGCAACTGGAAGAAGCGATTTCCCCAATCAGGTAAATAACAGCCTGGTGTTCCCGGGAGTTTTCCGCGGGGTTCTGGATGCAAGAGCAAAGGGCGTCAATTTCGACATAATGGTCACCGCTTCATACGAGATAGCAGACTTCGTGAAGGACCTGTCAGAAGAAAGAATAGTGCCCACCATGGAGGAATGGGAACTCTATCCAAAAGTTGCATCCGCTGTGGCTTACAAGACTGTTGAACTTGGCCTGGCAAGAAAGAACAACTCCAAAGAGGGATTCTTTAAGAACGCCGAAGAAATGATAGAGGCGAACAGAAAAATGTACCTGCGTCTGATGGACGAAAAGATAATCAAAGAATTACCGGGTGGTGCTGATGTCGAAAAATGAAATTAAGGTAAGACAACTGGAAGAAACAGATATTGCAAGCGCATCTGATCTCCTGTTGAGACTCAAGAAACTCAACGGTGAATTCGATTCAATATTCAATGTGGCCGAAGGTGCCAAAAAGGACGCGGAGGAGCACCTGAAAGTCATGGTCAAGGAGAGTTCCAAGCACATTGCCTATGTTGCAGAAAGGGGTGACAAGCTCATTGGGATAGTTGCGCTCAATCTCCTCAAGAGATCTTATTATGTCCCGGAAACAGAGGCTAGAATCGTCGAGTTCTATGTCATGCCGGAAGCGAGAAGAACAGGTGCCGGAAAACTTCTCACCGATAAAGTCTATGAAGAACTTAAGAAGAGGGGCGTTAAACTCATCACAGCAGAATTCCCTGCCCTCAATCCCATCGCTCTCAGCTTTTACAAGGATCTCGGTTTCAGGGAAATAGTTGGCGTTTACGGAAGGATCCTGTAGATTGCAGGACTCTATTCTATTCTCTTTGCCATCATAAGGTCTGTCACTTCATATCCCATTTTTCTGTATAACGAAATGGCTATATCGTTATGGCCAAAGACATGCAGTGATACCTGGCCTATCTTCATCTCTCTCAGCAGTTTGTCCAGGGCCATCAGGGCCTGTTTGCCATATCCCCGTCCTCTGAACTTTTCCTCAATCTGGAAGTCCCAGATGAAGGCCCCATATGGTTCACTGTTCCTGTATACTCCAAACCATATGGACCCAATGTTTCCCTCCCTCTCATCGTCCCTGATGGTGAATATGTACTGGTCGGGTGAGTTTCTGCCTTCCGGAAGAAGTCTAGTAAATTCCTCCCTGGACATCTAAAGTGCATCTTGCTTCTTCCATGTACCCGCTTTCACTTTCTCCTCTGCGTAATATAGGATCCAGGCTTCGAGACCTCTTTGAAACTCCTGCTCAGAAATGGGAACAAGGGATACCATTTGAGCCTGAATTTCTATTGAAATAAAAAATATTTTGAAAATGATTCAGAGTTGATTTATTGTTGCATAAAGGTTAGATTGCCTGTCGGGTTGCTACCTGATCCGTTCCCCCATCCTCACCACTGCTGGCCGATACTCCACTCACTGAGAATGATATGTATGCAAGAGTGAATTGCCCGCCATTTTCAGATTGGCTTGAGTTGGAACCTGCCACGGGGATAAAGCTCGAGGCATCGTGTATGAGGCTTTCATTCTGGTTCCCAAGGTCATTTGATGGATGAAGGAACAGGAAGGCGATATCGGTCTGGTTGGTGGAAACCACGTTATTTCCAACAGTGTAGTTGAGGTTTATCCTGAAGGTGTGGGTGCCGGAAGACAGCATGAAGCCGGAATTATTCTCCTGCCCGTTTCCAAGATTATACGTGGTTCCGTTGACAGCCACAGAGACTGTAAATGCAGAAAACGTGTTTCCTATGTGGTCTTCTTTCTCCATCTCAAGATGGTAATACGCAGTGTTATTAAGCGTAACACTGCTTGTTATGGACACGTTTCCACTTTCACCTGCCTTTAAGGCGCCAAGGCTGAAAGTATCCCTGCCTCCAATGTGGATTGCTCCCGTTGCTACAGCTGCTGCACCTGCACTTCCTACTATTACGAAAGCTGCAAGGACAGCGAGCGCTGCGTGTGCTACCATATCTTCCGACTTGAAATCTTGTGATAATACAGTTTTGGTACGATGAAACAGTCTTTGGTTTGAGAACCGGAAAATTCAACGATTTGTAAATGAAACAAACCGTTCTCAAAACCTTATGTAATTCCTTGCAAGGTTTTGTTCGGAACGTATGCCGCCTCAGTCTTTCCTGATACAGAAGCATCAGGCGTGCTTCTGATGGACAGGAATATTGCCCAATTTGTGGAACCAGTCTGAACTTTATTCTAGAACTAAATGCACCAGTTTCAAGAACGGTAATAAAGATACTGATTTGTTCCCTGCTCATTTCCTTAAGTTCACGCGCACGAAAAAGCGTGGAGATTTATCATAGAAATACACCATTGAACGAAAAGACGGAAGACAGTTGGGCATCATACAAATAGCTCTCAGCATGGACGAGTGTGGGACACTATTATTCTTTCCTGCCCTTCTTCTCACTTATGATGGTGCCATCATTCTTTGTGATAATCACATAGACTCTTCTTCCAATGTACCTTCTTGGAATGTCGGCCTTGCCTGACGTTCCTATAGGTGTTACAGTTCTTTCAAGGAATCCTTCTATCTCATCTTCCGACAGTATTAGCTTTCCACTCTCAAGTTCCAGTTTCCTCACCATGATTAGATGGTTATCTATAGATAACTATTTAACCTTTCCATGCATTATGAAGTGTGGCCAGGATCACAGATGGGGACATTCAATACAGGCTGGAAGAGATCAACAGCATTCTAGGAAAAAAGTACAGGCTTGATCATCCAGAAAAGGAGCGGGACTGGAAAGCCTATGAACCGGAGTTCTCGAAGCGGATCAAGATGGCTATGAAGGATCTGGATCCCCTAATCGAGGAAGCGGTATCCACCCTTCATATCATTCAAGGTCCGGGTCACCCACACTCCCTGACACTGAAGCAGAGGGTCAAGATCCTGTTGATAAAGCAGCTTGTAGGAAAGTCCAACAGGGTGTTCGGCAACATGCTTGATTTGTTCTCCATGATCTCAGGCATTGACATATCATACAAGACCGTCGAACGATTGTATTCAGACGATGAGGTCATCCACGCCATCCACAACCTTCACGTCCTGACCCTGAGAAAGAAGGGTATGGAGAAATCCGATGCGACAGGTGATGGTACAGGGTACTCACTGACTGTGAAGAAGAATTATGAGTCACACGCCCAGAAGCTCAAGGACATGGCAAAGGAGAATCCGGGGAGGGAGAAAGAAAATGATAGTATCAAGAAATCAAAGGGTCACAGGAAGCGCCTCTTCGCATATTCATTTGCCCTCATGGACCTGAAGGCAAGGATGTATATTGCATTCGGTTCATCCATGAAATCCGAGAAAGAGGCGTATGACAGGGCCATGCATCTCCTGTCATCCCTGGGGATAGGAATGGATTCCATAAGGCTGGACAGGTATTATTCGTCACCCTCTTATGTGGATAAGCTGGGTGAGACAAAGGTCTTCATAATACCAAAGAAGAATGCCACCCTTAATGGATCGTGGAAATGGAAAAACACCATGAAAGAATTCGTTGAGGATACCATGAAATATCTGGAGCAATATCATCAGAGGAGCAACTCTGAATCAGGATTTGCAGCCGACAAGAAGATGCTTGGATGGAACATAGCACAGAGAAGGGATGACCGCATTGATAATGCATTATTCTGCACCGGTGTGTGGCACAATCTGTTCAATATGGGGAGGTCTTAGAATAGTGTCCCACACTCGTGATTTAGAGAAGGATTATATATTTTCCAGAAATTTGGTGAAGTCTTAGTGTGGAGAATACTCAATAGCAAATTCGGGTTTCTCCGTCGAGAGGATAATGATTGGAATGAGATACAAGGAAAATTGCACATCCTGCGGAATAGGGCTTGTTCAGACAGGATACTCCATATTCGAATGCCCGGAATGCGGCGAAGAACTAATTGGACGCTGCAAAGACTGCAGAGAACACTCAACAAAGTACGACTGCCCCAAGTGCGGTTTTCAGGGACCTTAAAGGGATAGAGATGGGAGACGTAGCTGTTCTGCTGAAAATATTGCCAACCGACGCCGATCTGGATGTCGAATCCCTCAAGGAAAAGGTCGTTGGGAGCATCAAGCCAATCTGCGAAATCAACAAGGTTGAGATACAGGAAATCGGCTTTGGATTGAAAGCCATAAAGGTTCAGGTCATTGTGCCTGACGAAGAGGGCAAAATAGACAAGGTCGAGCAGACAATTTCTTCGGTAGAGGGTGTTGGGCAGGTAGATACCGAGGAAGTAACCCTGGTCTGAGAATGGATCTGACTTTTTTTCACAACATATTTTTTGATTTTTTCACGGCACTTCTTGTGCTGATTTTCATTGGGCTAACATACATTGCCACGGTGAGGAACGTGCCCGAGCATTACGAGAGCTATGATGAGCTTTCAGTGCTTGTGGTGATTCCGTGCCGCGGACTGGATTATTCCCTTGAAGAAAACCTGAAGAGCATAGCCATGCAGGATTACCCCAAGTTCAAGGCGCTGACCATAGTGGACTCCCCTGATGACGCCGCAGTACCGGCCATAAAGAAGGCAGGCATGGAGTTCATGTTCTCCCGGGAAGTCTGTTCGGAATGCAGCGGCAAAGTCAAGGCCATTGCATCTGCTGTTCAGCAGAATCCGGGATTTGATGCCTATGTGATAGCGGATTCCGATATACTTGTGGAAAGGAACTGGCTTTCAAGCCTTCTTTCACCACTGAAATCTGAGGAATACGGCATATCCACCACTTTTCCCTATTTTGATCCGATCGGGGGCTTCTGGTCAAAGGTGAAGCTTATCTGGGGATTTGTGGGGCTTGGGATGATGGAATCTAAACTCACCAGATTTGGCTGGGGGGGTTCCCTTGCCTTCAGGGGCACGCTTCTGGAGAATGGGGGGATGGATTTCTTCAAGGGATACGTCTCGGATGACATAGCACTGACAAAGCTGTGCAAAAACCACGGCTTGAAGATCGCCTATGTCAGGGAGGCGATGCCGAAGATAAATTCGCCGGATGACTTTCCAACTTTCATGGAGTGGGCTAATCGCCAGACCGCACTTTCCATCTATTCCACGAGAAATGTCTTCTATTATGGAATCCTACTTTATGGCGCATCCATACTTCTTTTCGTTTCCTCGCTGCTGCTGTCACTGTTCGCCAGCCCCATCTTCCTCTTGTTCCTGATACCTACAATCATAAACGCATCAAGGTCGGTAAAAAGGGCACAGAAAATGCCGTTCACTGCGTTTTTCATAAGCTTCCTGATACCGTTTGTATACTTCTATAACCTCGCAAAGGCCGCGAGAATGGACAAGATATCCTGGAGAGGCAGAGATTATTCCCTTGAAGAGTGAATCTGAGTAAATTCATATATGACAAAACAATGAAAATACGGTAAAATTGTCCACCAGTTCAAAATATCCAGCAATTTTCGGAACAAATGGAATCAGGGGAGTTCCAAACAGTGATCTCACTACCGAATTCTCCCTGGAGATTGGTAAAGCAACAGGGTCTTTCTTCAAGTCAGGGAACATCGCAATGGCCAGAGATACCCGGGATACCGGCAACATGATATTCAATGCTGTATCCGCAGGAATCATGAGCACAGGTTGTTGCGTCACAGATCTTGGCGTTTTGCCTACCCCGGCACTGCAGTACTACTGTAAATCGAAGGAAATACCAGGAGTCGTAATCACTGCATCCCATAATCCACCACGTTTCAATGGGATCAAATGCATAGCTAATGACGGCACCGAGCTCAAACGGGAACATGAGGAGGAAATAGAGAAGATTTACTACGAGAAGGCCTTTGTATCAGCAGGCTGGGACAAGGCAGGCAGCCTGAGGTACGATAACAATGCAGTTGATCTGTATCTGAATGCAATTATTTCCAGAGTGGATGCAGAAAAGATCAGGTCACGAAACTATAGAGTGCTCGTGGACAGTGGCAATGGAGCCTCCTATTTCACTACACCTTCACTTCTTCGAAGGCTCGGCTGCAGCGTTGTGAGCCTTAATGCATTCCCCGATGGAATGTTTACGTCAAGAACATCGGAACCCAGGCCAGAGAACCTGAAAGACCTCATCACACTGATGAAAAATGGGGAGTTCAACCTTGGAATAGCACATGATGGGGACGCTGACAGAGCCGTATTCATCGATGAGAAAGGAAATTTCATTGACGGAGATATGACCCTGAGCCTTGTTGTGAAAAGTGTTGTAAAAAAGGGTGACAGCGTTGTTACGCCAATCAGCAGTTCAGATGCCATAACAGAGATATGCGGAGCTGCCTCGGCAAACCTCATAAGGACGAAGGTAGGGGCCCCGATTGTCTCAAGGGCCATGATAGAGAATAATGCCCGGATAGGCGGAGAAGAGAACGGCGGCATCATTTATGGCGAACACCAGTACTGCAGAGACGGTGCCATGACGGTAGCGCTTATTCTCAATCTAATGGCCAGGGACGGGCACAAGATTTCTGAACTCATTTCAACGCTGCCGCAGTATTTCATCCATAAAACATCCGTTGAGAGAAAGAAGGACTGGAAGGAACTCGAGGCAAAAATTCTTGCTTACAGCGAATCCGTGAATGTTGACCGGGCAGACGGCCTTAAAATTCTATTTGAAGATGGGTGGGTCCTCCTGAGGCCATCAGGAACAGAACCAATCATTCGCGTCTACGGTGAATCCAGGGACCAGAAAAGGGCCCGGGAGCTTGCCATGGAGTATGAAGCTCTGATTCTTGGGCTTCAGGAATCGCCAAGCGCCCTGTAGGTATCCCTGAACCTCATAACGGCAGTGATGTTTCCGGCAACCGCGAACCAGAGGAGAAGTATGTTGATTGGAGTCAGCAGAATTCCATAGTAGGTGCCTCTATACGCGACGAAGAACTGGAGCAGAATGAATACCAGCATGAAAACCAGCCTGTCGGCCCTTCCGAGTATTCCTGAATAGTTTCTCTTAAGGCCGAGGGCCTGTGACTGCACCCCGAGATAACTTGTGAGCAGTACACCAATTATTGCGAGTAACCCGACGTATGTCTGGGCAAAGGGGCTGAGGACAAACCCCAGCATTATGAAGATATCAGCGTAACGGTCGAATACGTGGTCAAGGAGATCGCCTTTCCTGGAAGCGATGTTCCTGAGCCTGGCCACTTTTCCATCAATTGCATCAAAAAGGGCCGAGAAGAGGAGGGTGAAAAAACTCAGGAGGATCAGGTAACCCCCAAAATAGAAAAAAATGCCCGTCAGTGCCGCAAAAGCCAGCGACAGTACAGAAATGAAATCCGGCTGCATTTTCATGAAGGGGCGGGAGAGCGGGATGAGAATCCTGTCGGCTGTGGACCTGTAAGAATCGAGAACCATCCTTCTAGAAAATGTTTCAGCTCTCTTAATCTTTGTTTTTTAAAGCTCCATGAATTTGAGGCAGGCGTCCACTGTCTTAGTGAAACTCCCTTCAACCACTTTAACCCGGTGTATCCTGGTTGCAGGGGTTAGTGCAAGTGCTTCCTGGTAAAGGATGTCGGCCCTCTGGACGTCGATGTTTTCCTCTATCTTGATGGCTGGATAGCCTCTTTGCACGAGTTCCTTTCTCACGACCTCCTCGTCCCGTTCGAGTATTATCACGGAACTGCATCCCAGGAGATGGGAGAAGTGGCCTTCAACTACCTGTATGTGAACGGGAGAGTGGGAGATCTTGACCCTCAGGCACTCAGTGTCAACTTCCCCCTTGTCGTTGCATGCTTCGGCACCAGGGACGTCCAATGCACCCAGGCATTTGATCCCTCTGGCATTAAGCTCCCTGCAGACCGTGGTTTTTCCGGCCCCTGGAATTCCCGTAATTGAGATCATTTTGCAATTGGCTCCTGTACCAGATCCGGTTCTATCCCCTCAATCTCATAAGGCCGACTCAGGTGACGTCTTGCAATCACCGGAACATCGTACTTGCCCGGCCTCAGGCCGCGATCCCTCCTTGAGTATGAAGGGATAGACTTTCTGGATTTGCATTTCCTGCACCTGTAGTCACCGGAGCCATTGTTGAGCATCCTGACACCACAGTTGCCGCAGACAGGATTGGTTCGCACATAGTGGCTGGAAAGGGTGACAACTTCAAGCTTCTCCACATTGATATTGCCTTCCATGTAAGTTCCGAAGACATGGACCATGTCACCGGGAAGAAGCTGCCTGAATATTTCCCTGAATTCCTTCGTGGGTTCAAATGCTGATATCCCCACGGTATTGCCGGAAGCACGGATTGAAGAGAAGTAGTGGGAGCCCCGGATGGCAATTGGTTTTTTCACAACTTCGCCGGATACACTGTATGATTTCCTGTTCTCCATGGCTGTGAAATCGGTGATGATATGATCATCGGTTCCCTGATTTGTTCTGAAGCAGATGTAGCGTTCGGGGCGGATGTTATTTGCCGAAATAATTTCACTGAATTCATCCAGGATGTGTTCACTGGAAAATCCCCGGATTCCCATGAGGACCGGGGTTCTCTCCTTGGGAAATATTGCAGCGTAGCCATTCCTCCTGTCTATATTGTTGAAAGTATGCGGAATGCTGTCGGATTCCTCTGCAATTTTGATCCTGGTTTCATGCTCCAGGGCTTGATCCCCGGGAAACCTGTAAGCAAGTAATTCATAAGTATGGTTAACTCCTGGCCATGAAATGGATGCAGCGGCCCCGATTATCCCTCTTCCATTCTTGAACCGGGCATAAGTGCCCCCCTGGCTTTTTATGAAGTCCTCTGCCTCACCTATTGTAACTTCCTCCCTTACAGCTTTCCAGTAGAATTCAGGCTGGAAGCGCCTGCTGGAGGTTACGATTCCCGGGTTAGTGCCTGGATCATCCATTACTGAATATTCTTCAATAACATCTCTTGCAATTTCCATCAGGAAGTCTGGATCAGGAATCTCTTCTCCTTCTTTGTACCCTTTCACGGTTTTTGAGCCAAAATATCCTATTGTTTGGGATTCACCTTTACCTGTTCCCAGATTCACCACGAGCGCCCCATTTCCCCTGGTTTTATACTTTATTGCGGGATTGAGCCTCACCAGTGACGGGTATCCAATTATGTCCAGGGCACTTCTCCGGATAATTTCCGTAAGCAGGAATGTTGTGCACATCCCTTCCCTGGAATCTGTGTCGTCTATGGCTATGTACATCTATACTCCAAACCGTCTCTTCCTGCTCTGAAATGACAATATGGCCTTGAGAAAATCTGTCTTCTTGAGATCCGGCCAGTTCACGTCTGAAAAATACAGCTCCGAATATGCAGACTGCCATAGCAGAAAGTTGGAAATCCTCTCTTCCCCGCTTGTTCGGAGTATCAGGTCTGGATCCGGGAGGTTACGGTCGTACAGATATTCCCGGAATTTCTCTTCCGTAACGTCTTCGATTGAGAATTTTCCCTCTTCTATCTCCGAGTACATTTTCTTGATCGCAGTTATTATTTCAGCCCTGCCGCCGTATCCCAGGGCAATGTTGAAGCTGAAATTCTTGAAACCTTTGGTAGACTCTTCCACTTTCCCTATTGTCTCCCTGAGGAAATCCGGGAGTACGTCGAATTCACCAATAACCTTGACACGAATCTTGTTCTCATAGATTCTTTTGTCTTCGAGAAGGTCAAGGAATGCATCATTGATTAGTCTGAAAAGAAACTCCACCTCTTTCTTTTCACGCCTGAAGTTTTCAGTGGAAAACCCGTATACAGTCACAACGCGAACTCCCACGTCCATACACCACTGGAGTACCTCTTCCAGTTTTTCCTTGCCGCGGATATGCCCTTCGTTCTCAGATATCCCTATTCCACGTGCATATCTTCTGTTGCCATCCGTAATTATGCCGATATGCATAGGTATCTCCCCCTTGAGGACCTGATCCATCAGCACTTTTTCGTAAACCTCAGACGTAAGGTTCCCAATCTGGTCGGCTATTCCCATTCCAATTGAGGACATTGTTAATTGAACTAAATAATTATTCCCAACTTCTTGTGGCAGTGAGAGAGTACATGCTCAGAGTGCTGGAATAACCATGGACCTCCCTCTTCTTCAATATCTCAAGACCAAGTGACCTGAACTGTTCCATTCGCGCCTCAAGTCCGTTCACATCAAGTATCTCATAGTAATGCATAGTTCCACCGGCCTTCAGCTTTTCAATAGCCAGTTCCAGAAACTTCTGTGCCTCGTGAGGAAGGTTCATGATAATCCTGTCAGCCTCGGGGAGTCCTGAAAGAACATCTGCCGCGTCACCGCATACAGGAGTTATAGTACCCTTCAGGGTGTTGAGCGATATGCATTTCCTCATGAAATCAATCGCATCCGGATTGCTGTCAATGGCCGTTATCATGGCTGAATGCAACTTGGCAATGTTGAGCGAAAATGCCCCTATGCCTGCAAACATGTCAATGATGTATTCTCCCTCCATTACATCTTTTGCCACAAACATGCGCTCAGTCGCCAGTCTTGGCGAAAAATATACCTTCGAGACGTCAAGTTCAAAGTATATGCCATTCTCCCGGTACTTTGCGAGATAGGATTCGTCACCGCTCAGCAGTTCGAGGTCCCTCAACCTGAATTTCCCGGTTATGCCTTTGTCCAGATAGACCGACCTTATGACAGTGTGTGTTTTCAGAAGGTCTTCTGCGAGTTTCAGTGCCCGTTCCCTGTTTCTTATTTTGGTTATGGCTATGTTGCCGATCAGATCGAATGCGCCGCCTGCAGTTTTCGGGAAAGACTTTGCCTTTGAATCGAGAGGCCCAATGTCGACCAGCACCGTTGAGTCTGTTTCGAGCTCCTTTCCCGCTTCCGTAATGGGGATGAACACGTACAGCTCATCCCTCTGGATCTGATATCGAACATCGATTGCATTTTTTCCGCGAAGCTCGGTGATGATTTCCTGGGCCCGGGATTTCCAGGTCTTCAGGTGAAGGGTCACTTCCGTCTCCTCTGGAGAATGGTTCTGGCGTGTGATATGGTGTCCTCAGACAGTTTATGCGAGAATCCGGGAAGCCTGCTTATTTCCTTTTCACTTGTGCCTGCAACCGCATCGAGGCTGTTGAAACCTGCGCTGTAAAGCCTTCTCGCCCTCACTCTCCCTATGTTAGGTATGGAGGTAAGTTCCCAGATGTCTTCCTTGATGCCTTCCTTGATCCTGATTGTGAGCATCTCGAAGTAGGATCTTCTTTCCTGGAACAGCATTGACGAAAGCCTGGAGAGAGAGTAAGCCATCCATTCAGCGCTGCTCACCTTAGCCTGTATATCGCCAGGCCCTATGTTGTACCTGCTGATCATGTAGTCTATGGATTTTTCAGATATCCAGTCATGCAGCACCATTGCCGTCTTCGCAACGTTGAACACATCATCTGTCTGCCTCTCTTCTATGTTGTTCTCTTCAAGAAAGAAGAGAATGTCCTCTGTGTCATCGCTTTTTGCCATGAGTGACGGCACTTCCGGAGTTTTACAGATGTAGAAAAGGGACCTTTGATCGCTTATGTTACCGTCCTCGAGATAATTTCTGAGTATTAAGGCCGAGACTGGATCAATATAGAGATCGCTCACAGTTTTTCCAAACCTGGTGGAGACCACGTCATTGCCTTTTTCCTTTGCAAACCCGTGTTCCAGCAGAAAAGCAAGTGCTTCATCGAACCTAGTGCTGTGCAGGGATATGTCGGTCTGATAACCAAGCAGTGTCTTTTCGTGAAACCGCATTATATCATCAGTGGATCTCGCCAGTCCTGTGCTAATGAGTGCCAGTGAGTTAAACCGGATGAGGGATTCCTTTCCAAGGGAGGAAAAAACTGGTTCGGGTTCACTTGCAAGATATTCCCAGGCGTGTTCCATGGAGGATTCTGATGCCGCGTATATTATCCCATACCCCGTGTTATCGTATTTTGGCCTTCCTGCCCTTCCAAGCATCTGGTGAACCTCTGTATTTGAAATGTAACCAACATATCCATCGGAGAATCTTGTTATATCCCGTATAACTACAACTCTCGCAGGCAGGTTGACTCCTGCCGCCAGCGTAGGGGTCGCTACCAGGACCTTGAGCCTTCCCTCCCTGAAGAGTCCCTCCACTAGAGTGCGCTGCACAGAGGAAAGGCCAGCATGGTGGAAACACACACCCCGGGGGATAAGTTCAGAGAGCAAATCCTGGTACCTGTCTGTCTCTGTGCCCCACGGAGGCTCAAACTCAAAGGTTTCCATGAAATCCTCCGGAAATGAGTTTGACAGTTTTCTTGCGAGATCTTCTGAACGTTTTCTGGAATTGACGAATATAAGGAGCTGCCCGCCTTCCGAGATGAAGTGTTCACAGATTTTGGCCAGTTCATCCTTCCCCTTGAAAGCGACGTTTTCGCCATCTTCATATTCGAGCCTCTTGTTGAAGAGTACTCCCTTTTCCAGCTTCACCGGCCTGAAATCACTAATAACTGTCTTGGCGTCCAGCCAGCCTGCCACATCTTCAATGTTGGATATTGTTGCTGACAGGCCGAGTATTCTTGTGTCAGGGTTTGTAAATCTGGCGGCTGAAAGAAAGGTCTCCAGGCGCGGTCCCCTGCTTTCATCGCCGATGAGATGTAATTCATCTGCGATTATGAGTGATATGTCGAACATAACTGAGGGGTCGTGATGAAACAGGGAATCAGCTTTCTCAGAAGTGCAGACAATAACATCAAAACGCCTTATGAAGTCGGGTGAATCGTCATAGTCACCAACGGATATGGCCACTTTCATTCCCAGGGCAGACATTTTCTTCAGGTCTTCGTATTTCTCTGAAGCTAGCGCCCTCAACGGCACTATGTACATCGACTTTCTACCCTTGAGAAATTCCCTGTAGATTGCAACGTAAGCTATCAGGCTCTTCCCCGAAGCAGTTGGGACGGAAACTATCACATTTGAGCCCTGGTCCAGTGCCCTGACTGCCTCTTCCTGATGTGGATAGAGTTCCAGATCCCTCCCTTCGAACATGTCGTGAAATTGGATGGGCAATCCCAGATCACTGAGCTTCATTTTCCGCTCACTATTGCGAATATTAACTAAACCTTTGCATTATGTAGGGGAATTTCAATTCCAGCTGTCATCTCATCCAGCATGGATCTTCACTTATCCCTTGCCAACAATGCTGCACAAAGCTGGAGCCGACCTGTTCCCTATTCTTCTGAAATGGAAATGAGAGTATAGAACTTGATTTTCTTGCAACAGGGCCATGTTGAGTTCTTTTGTTTCACGGAGTCAATCCAATGGAAGATTATGTGGAACAACAGTTCAAACAGGAGACGAAGTTTGAAAGCTGGCAAGTATGTGGCGCCAATGGTGAGAGGCGTGCTTATAAGCCTTGATCCCTATCACTTACTGAGATCATGGAGAACATTAGCAAAGGATATTTAAGACTTGGATGGGCACGGGAACGAATGGATGTTTCTGCCCAAATCAGGGATAGATTTGTCCGTGAAAAGCCTCTGAAAGGCGTTAAGATTTCAATGGCCCTTCATGTTGAGGCAAAAACTGGGATCTTTGCGCTCCTCCTGAGAGAGGGGGGAGCCGATATAAGGATGGCATCATGCAATCCACTGAGTTCAGATGACAGCGTTGTTGAATCCCTGAAGAGCGATTACAAAATGGACGTGTATGCAAGAAAGGGAGAAACAGAGGAAGAATACTATGAATATCTGAACAAAACTCTGGATCTCAGGCCCAATGTCATAATTGATGATGGAGGAGACCTCACCAAAATTGTTACTGAAGACAGGACAGATCTTCTGGAAAACATAATTGGCGGAAATGAGGAGACTACCACCGGAGTGGTAAGGCTGTTTGCAATGGAGAGGCAGAAAGCGCTCAGATTCCCCATGTTTGACGTGAACGATGCCGAGATGAAACACTTTTTCGACAATCGCTACGGAACCGGCCAAAGCACCCTCGACGGAATAATGACCGCCACAAACGTCCTGATGGCTGGCAAGAGAATAGTAGTTGCGGGCTATGGATGGTGCGGAAAAGGGATTGCAATGAGAATGAAGGGGCTTGGCGGCCTGGTAACAGTCACGGAGATAAATCCGGTAAAGGCCGTGGAAGCTGCCATGGATGGATTTGACGTGAAAACCATGAATCAGGCAATCAGGGAGGCGGATCTGGTTGTCACTGCAACAGGAATGAAAAATGTTGTAACTTACGACGACCTTCTCGTTGCCAAGAAGAATGTCATAGTGGCAAACTCTGGGCATTTCAACAACGAGATACCTGTAAAGGACCTCGAAACGAGATCGATTGAGAAAAGGCCTGTAAGGGAGAGCATTAACAGGTACAAGATTGAGAACGGCAACACCATCGATCTGATTGCAGACGGAAGACTTGTTAACCTGGCAGTTGGGCAGGGGCATCCTGTGGAGATCATGGACATGAGC
>OFHE01000028.1_pt1 | contig 24420 bp, 23 predicted proteins | sample 1521981 | NCBI WGS metagenome assembly OFHE01 (sample SAMEA2464839, study PRJEB22497) | soil metagenome | biome: Grassland; feature: Farmland; material: Clay | place: Australia | collected 2013-02-01 | depth 1.4 m
GGACGATGCAGTCCACGTCTTTGTAGACATCGGGGGTGCTTATGTCGCACGCACCATAGAAAGGGTCAGAACTCACGATCACGGAGTATTTCTCGGACAGCATGTTGAAATAATCAAACACGTGCGGCTTGAGGCCATCGGGCAACTGCAGCAGTATCTTCTTTGCATTCAGCCTTTCAAGCTGTTCCATAACCTCTTCAATGGTTGTTGTCAATAGACCTTAATTTAGAACGGATATTAAGACATATTCAGGAATGAAGTTGAATCGTACTCTTTCCTTCAAAGTGCAAAAACACCATTCTTCATCACTATCTCCCCGTTGTTGATCACCGTGTTCACCAGTTTGGAACCATACTGATAAGGAATCTTGGTGTAATCGTCAACATTGAGGATGGTTATGTCCGCCCTTTTCCCGGGTTCTATGGATCCGGCTGAATCAAGTATGCCCAGGGAGTAGGCTGCATTGACCGTAACCGCATTCAGTGCCTCCTCTATGGATATCCTGCAGAATCTCACGGCGAGATACAGTGCAAAGAACAGGTTGGTGTTGTAGGAAACCGGTGAAGAATCTGTGGCAATAGCAACAGGTATGTCTCTGGAAATGAACGTGCTTATGTCGGGGTACATCCCGTCTGTAATGTTGAATGCCGTTATGGGAAGGAAAGTGGCAACTGTCCGGTTCTTCATTATTCTCGATATACCGTTGTCGTCCGTATAGAGGAGGTGATCGACGCTGGAAATGTTGTGCTTTTCACAGAGGCTCAGGCAACCTATGTCTGCGAGTTCGTCGGAATGCATTCTGAGCTTGAACCCGTATTTCTCAGCAGCCTTGAAAAATTCCTCTGTTGCCTCCGGAGAAAACGCCCCCCTATCGCAGAACGAGTCCACAAATGGTGCCCTTCCCTGAAATCTTGGCAACATCTTCTCTACAACATCGTGCACATATGATTCTTCTGTTGTACCCTTGGGAATCGCATGCAGTGGCAGGAAGGTGGGAACAACGTTCATTATTCCAAGTGCCGAAAGCCTGTCAATGACGTTCCTCATCTTCATTTCAGACTCCATTGTCAGGCCGTAGCCTGTCTTGATCTCCATGGTGGTTGTTCCGGATGAAATTGCATCGTAGACCCTGGAAAGGCTTTCGGAGAATATTCTTGATTCGGGGAGATCCCTCGTCTGCTCCACGGTCCTGTAGATACCGTTGCCTGAGCTGAGGATTTCAAGGTAGCTCTTTCCCTTCAACTTCATGTAAAACTCCTCCTCCCTGGTCCCCCCGTACACAACGTGTGTGTGGGAATCCACCAGCCCAGGCATTACAGTGTTGCCCCTGGCATCTATTGAAACCGCATCATACTTTTTCTTCAGGGACTCTCCCTTTTCCTCGTCTGCCACCTCCAGAATCTTTCCGTTGGAGATGAGGATCACGCCACCTTTCCTGATCCTTAGCTTCTTCATTTTCTGTCCGGAAAGGGGCTCCCAGCCTGCCCCGGCCATGGTCAAAATCTGGGATGCGTTTTCAACAAGCAATGCTGCCATTGATTGAAAATAACACATTACACTAAAAACTGATCTAAATTGTGAACGGTATGAAACCTATGGTCAGAAATAGAATGTATCCCAGAGTTATGGGCACAATGAAGGGTATTCTGTAAACAAGGTAGCGCGTGCCGTCCTTTTCACCCATCCTGTAAGCCGCAGGATTCTTCCCCGCAAGTTCTGCATCGTACCTGATGGCCATTGGTTGACCTGCTATGTTCACTGTGCCATGCCTGGAGAGGAGATACAGGGCATAAACAAGAAATGCCACGGCAAAGATTGAGATATCCACAAGAAGTGTGAGAGAAGTTGGTATGACTCCATAATCATACCTGCCTCCTACGAGACTGGACACAAAGGGAGAGTAGAAGCTTGAAGCGTACATGATGGCAACGATCGCCTTTATGTCGCCTATGCCAAACAGCCTTTCCTGGAAGCCAAGAAGGAAAATGATCGCGATTATGAGAAGCTGGAACCCCCAGTAGAAGCCTACCAGATAGAGTACAATGATGGCGACGACGAAGAAAGCAGCACCCACGATCTCGTATGCGTATGTGTCTGGAGCGAGAAAAGTGAGGAAAAATATGGCTATCCCTAGGTAAAGGTACAGGGTGGGAACGTGCAGGAAATAGTTCGCGCCGAATCCCGAGAGGGCAAGCGGCAGGAAAAGCAGTGATTTCACAGTACGGTTGCGTACATCTGTGTAGCTTCCATAGAACAGTGAAACAATGGCAACTGCAATTACCAGGTACGTCAGAATGTAGGGGATGTTCACCTGTCCACCTAAGCCCTTCCTATCATGAACCTGAACACACGGACCACCGAGGAAAAGTCAAGGTTGCCCAGGCCGATTGACATTGCCGCCAGATAGAACTGCATGGCTGAGATTCCGAGGTTTGCCGGCGATGCCAGGTCCCTTGACAGGTCTGATGCGTAACCCAGATCCTTCACCATATCCTTCAGTGCGAAACTTGGCTCATACGCCTCTGACAGGATAGTCTCCTTTTTTGATGCAATTACGCCAGGCTGCCTCTCGCCCTTTTCCATTATTTCCAGGGCATTTTCCCTTGTGATGCCAGATTTTTCAGCCATCACCAGCGCTTCCCCCACTGCTGCCATGTTAACTGCCATTACCATGTTTGAAATCAGCTTCATCTTCACGGCGTTACCCTGTGAACCCAGGAAGAATATGTTTCCCGAATAAGTGCCAATAATGGGGGACACCGTTTTGAAGGCTTTTTCCGGTCCCGAAACTAGTGACGTAAGTGTTCCCTTTGCAGCCAGATCCACACTTCCAAGAACAGTCGCATCCAGATAAGTGCACATGTTCTGTGACAGCCTGCGTGAGGCGGAAATGCTGAACTCATGGGAAACGGTGCTGAGATTGACAAGAATGCTCTGGGGATTTATTGTCCTGATTAGCCCGTTCTCCCCGAATATCACTGATTCACAGGCCTTGTCGTCTGAAAGCATGACAAAAATGATCTCGCATGCGGAACCGACCTTAAAAGGCTCTTCTGCAACCCGTATACCCTCAAGGCCGGCGGCCTTTCCCCTGTTCCTGTTATAGGCCACCTTTACCTTGTAGCTTGAAGTTATGCGCTTCAGGATCGGCAACCCCATCCTGCCGAGACCCACAAAGCCTATCTCACTCATATCTGTGTTATCTTGACTCGTTTAAAAAATTAATCTTTATGGAGCTCTTTGGTTTTGTGGGGTAATTTTTCATTGGCATAACTTGCAGCAGAATTGCCTCACCATAGATTTCTCACTCATTATCTCATTTTTCCTCCTGGCATGAAATCAATTATCCCATCAATTTATGCAAATTCTGCATAAAGAGGTGAGCCGGGGGAACAATATCAGTGCATGAAAAGAAACGGGGGAAGAATGAGCAGGGATTGTGGAATGAAATGGTTGCAATTAGAGGATGTGTGTATATTTCCTTCTAGGAAGGAAAACAGTATTCCGGAATGATGTGTGCTGATCTGATAATGGCCTTAGGGCTCAGGCCAAGGGATTTAAGCCCCATCGCGGATGATCAAACCCCAAACTTTCAAAGAGAACCATCTTTATCAATTGACATTGAACTGGATCCCTGTGCCTGGGTTGCACATTCTATGGATTTGTATGGAATTTCCCTGTTTTCGAGGTAGCTCTTAACGGTTCCCAGGGCAGTATCAGGTGTGTTGTTGTGTTCACTCAGGTGGGTCAGGACTATCCTTGTTTCCGGGCCCACAATTCTAGAAATTGCCTCGGCAGACTGTTCATTCGAAAGGTGACCGTGGTTGCTCAGTATCCTCCTCTTGAGCATCTCCGGATACTTCCCATTCCTGAGCATCTCCACGTCATGGTTCGCCTCAAACGCAAGAATGTCAGAATTTCTTGCTTCCTTGAGAAGTCCCGTTGAAACTTTCCCCAGATCTGAAACGATGGAAACCCTGCTGTTTCCTGCTTTGATCACATACCCAACCGGATCGGCAGCATCGTGTGACACAGATATTGCGTTGACATGAAAATTCCCGATGGCCACTGCTTCGTGAATGGTGTAACCGTCACGCATCCTCAGGGCATTTAGTGTTCCTTCTCTTGAATAAAGGTCAAAACGGTCATACTTGTTGATCATGCTTATCCCGCGTGTATGGTCGCTGTGCTCATGGCTTATGAACATGGAATATTCATGATGGTCTATCCCAAGCAATTTCAGTCTCTCCCTGAATCTCTTCATGGTTATGCCGAAGTCGAAGACCAGGAGCGTCTCGTCATCCCAGACAAGGGAGCAGTTTCCTTTGCTCCCGCTTGAGACCATGTTGAAGTTGAGGGCAGACATTGTTACGAGGAATACAAAGAACTAAAAGTTTTTTGCCAGTTCTTGAGTTCATGGGTAAATGCTGTTGGTGATACAAATCAAGATCACTTTTCCGCCCCCAGGGAAATAATTTGACTGATTTCCACCATTCTTCCAGGTCATGCCTAAAAATGTATCTTGTAGAAAAATTTAGGAAACCACTTCTGACTAAAAAAAAGTGGATTAGTAGAAATATTCCACTCAAATCATGTATACTCTACTTCGTTGTATTTTAGCAATGCTGTGTAGATTATGGCCACAACTACAGAAATTACAACTATGATATCCATGTATATGGCATATATTCCACCCTTTTGGGCACCTATTAATGGAAAGACGAGCAATAATACAGCACCGTATGCAGCTCCAAATTGAAATACCAGACCTCCACCTGAATACCTGTATTTTGTCTCAAAACTTCCTGCAAAGAGCCTGACCATTGGGCCTCCCGCTCCGAAATCTGTGAATACAGCAAGAATGAAGGATGCGGTGTAGATGAGAGCAGTATTGAGCGACTGTATCATAAACGTGTACGGGAAGATGAATGCTATCACAAGTATGCCCCCGATTATAGCCGTTTTCTTAACACTGATATAGTCGGTAACAGCTGCTCCTGTTATGGCCCCCACAGCCATACCCAAAGCCCATACCACCACTGTGGAATAAGCGAAGGCAGGAGTGAAATGGTGGATTATCAGGAATGGAACAACGAATGCAATTGCCACCCCTGAAACGATTGTTGTGGTGTAATAGTAGGCAAATCCAAGCAGGACAATTTTCTTCCAATATTTTTTCAGGACTTCGTTGGCAGGAGCTTTTGAAATCTCTCCTTTTTCCTTGCGGCTGAGGAGCGCTTGACTCTCAGATGCGAAGTGCACTATGAGCATTCCAATAATCACCACTATCCCACCAATAACGAATGGGATTCTCCACCCTATTGTGAAGAAAATGTCATGGAAATATGTTGATGTCAGGGCAAACACTCCTGCCCCAAGGCCTGCGCCAAATCCGAGTCCTGCGTTGACCCATCCTGACAGGAAACCTTTGTGCTTTGAATTAGGAGCAGACTCCAGGACGAGAGATGATGCCCCGCCCCATTCGCCACCTATGCCAAATCCAAATATTATTCTGAACATAATGATCAAAGCAGGTCCCAGGACACCAATGGCTGCGTATGACGGAACGACTGCAATTCCGAAAGAAGCGATTCCCATAAGAGCCAGGGTCAATAAAAATGAATACTTCCTCCCTAGTCGATCCCCAAGGTGGCCGAAAACGTATCCACCCAATGGTCTGCTAATAAATGTGACCACATAAGAGGATAAAGAGGCTGCAAGAGCTAGAGCCGGACTTAGTGTAGGAAAGAAAACGGTTGGCCAGACCACTGTAGCAGACAATGCAGCGATAAAGAAGTCATACCACTCCAATGTCGTTCCAACAGTTGCAGCCAACAGCGTCTTCATTATTGAAGTTTTTTTCTGTTCTGGCATATTAAAAGTATCACGTATTTTGTATATTTTAAATCTTTGCCCTAATTATTGTATTATTTTCAGATATTATGTCAACTTATTGCTTAAAAACCGATAAATTGAAAAATGGGGAATCAACTAAATCCAATTGCATCATTTTTGTATTCTGTGACAAGAGTGCAAATATAGCTGGAAATGAGCCTATTTTCTTTGAATCATAAAAATTGGATTGGATAGAACATAAAAGGAGTTGTTCACTCTGCAATTATTCTTTTAATCTATCATAGAGCCAGTCATAAATAAAAGGATAGACAATTGAAGGAGCATCATGAGTGCAGTGGCCGGCTCCTGGTTCCCCCAATTTGAACATCCGGAGAGTCTTTTCACACTTGGCCTCTTCATACATTTTTTGAGCATTCCAGGCTGGTGTCATCGGATCCGCCTCCCCGTGAACTATGAGCATTGGGCACTTGATCCTGTCAACAACACCTTTTAAATTGTATCCCTTGGAGACCTCCAAGAACTTTTCCTTATCGTCGATCATGAGCATCTCCATGATGGCAAGGTTTAGATCTGGTGGTTGTGCTTTTTTATTTTCGAACATGTCATAATATGCGCCCCAAACCACGCACGCCTTAATTCTTGGCTCAAATGCTGAGACTCTTGGTGCAATATAGCCGCCAAAGCTTCTGCCCAAAATTGCTATTTTATCCGGATCCACATCGGGTCTTTTCACAATTTCGTCGATAAACGCCCCAACGGGTTTTTCATATTCAACCAATAATGGCAATTTCTCCTGAATAAGTGCACCCGCTTGACCTGGACCTTCAATTGCAAACACGCTTATTCCACGCTGATTGAGTTCTTGCGCACCCACAAAGTATGCTTCTTCCTTCTGGCCATCAACTCCACCTATGAAGATTACAACGGGTGCTTTACCTTCGATTGGAGCTGGAAAGAATATGCCCTGAAGATTCTTCCCTTCATAAGGTACGTCTATGTATTGTGGCTTTGGAGTCAGTAATCTGGCCGCTTTTTTAAATGAATCATATCCCTTTTGATAGGCATTCTTCTTCTTATCATCTTTGTTGCTCATGTAAAAGTAAGAAAGCCTGTAGTAATTGTAAGCATGAAGGAAATTTTGTTTTGCAGACACAAAATGCCCACTTCTCAAATGCTTTTCGCCCTCCTCTTCCTTCTGTTCCCCGAGTTTGTACCACTCATTATACCAATCTTCAAGGTTTCCAGGCCTGATCTTTGACAATGTTCTCTGGCAGTCAAAAAATTCACCACCCTGGTATTCGGCCTCCTCAAAAATCCTTAGTGTCATTTCTGAGAATGCAGATGGCCGGTATATGGGATCGATAAGAAAAGAAAAGTAGCTCATGGATTTAGTCAGCTAAATGGTATATAAAAATTTTCTGATGTTGTTAACTAAAGAAATAGGAAAATACTGAGTCTGCTTAAGATCCATGCCGTAGAAAAATGTTTGAATCATTAACCTGAAATCTGCTCAGAAATTTGAGAGCCGAAAAGACCTGACCCAATAACTGACAACAAGTCGACCAATTCCTAAAAAGTCGTCATAATGTCATTGAATGGGATACTCATAAAACATTTTATATTATGACTAATCTTTTTATAATCTTTTTGAACTTATATATCGATCATTATGCCGACAGTCGAAACAGACACACCATACTACAAGGATCTCAGGGAATACCTGGAAAAGCTTGATAAATTGGGATTATTGATTCACATCAAGAGGCCAATTATAAAAGAGAAGGAACTGACAAGCCTTGTGAAGCTCCAGTTCAGGGGATTGCCTGAGGAGAAGAGAAGGGGATTTCTATTTGAGAACGTGATTGACTCCAAAGGCAGGAAATACAACATGAAAGTGGCTACCGGAATTCTTGCCTCGTCCAGGGAAATATACGCACTTGGCATGAACTGCAAACCTGAAGATGTTAACAGGAAGTGGGCCTCAGCTTTAGGAAACCCTATTCCCCCTGTGCTTGTTGAGAACGGCCCTGTACAGGAAGTTGTGGTTACTGGTGACGATCTCCTTGCGGACGGTAAGGGGATCGAGGAGTTTCCAGTTCCGGTTGACGTTCCCGGATACAGCGGGCAGATTAGGAGCTCATTTTCCGCCTTTATTACCAAGGATATAGAAACAGGCATCCGCAACGTTGGAAACTACTCGGCACATCTGTTCGGCAAAACAAAAGTGCTCTGGGAAATAGCAAAGACAAATCATGGGTATGTTCACTGGCAAAAAGCCAAGGCCAATGGAAAGAAGTTGCAGGCTGCCGTAGTTATAGGGGCTACACCAAACATAGCATTCACTGCCATGGCAAAGATACCATACGGAGTTGATGAGTTTGGAGTGGCTGGTGCAATAGCAGGTAGGCCGGTTGAGCTTGTAAAGTGCAAGACAGTAGACATTGAAGTTCCGGCAAATGCTGAAATCGTCATAGAAGGAGAAGTTTCTACTGACTTCGTTGAACCAGGCAATGCCTTTGGAGAGTACACGGGATATATGGCTACCGATGTTGTTTCCAGACCCGAATTCAAGATCACCTGTGTTACGCACAGGAAGGATGCGATTTTCACCCATGTGATTAGCCAGTTTCCACCAAGTGAAAGTTCTGTTATGCGAAAGATCGCGTATGAAAGCGTATTCCTGAAATTCCTCAAATCCGACTGTAACAACCCTGCTGTGCAGGACGTGGCACTCATGGAGATGAGCCAGGCGAGATACCTTGTTGTAAAACTGAAGAAGACACATCCCGCTCAGCCATGGCAGGCACTTTACGCTGCCACAGCGTTTGATCCACAGTATGGTAAAATCGTTGTGGCAGTGGATGATGACATAGACCCGAGAGACCCTGATTCAGTGATCTGGGCAATGAGCTTTGCCATGCAGCCCCATCGCGATGTAAAGATCGTAAGGGGGAAATATCCGGAGCTTGATCTTTCAGCATACTCCCCTGAGGCTTCCCGGGCTGACAAGGATTTCCCGGAGGCGCAGGGCTCGGGTGCAATGCTCATTGATGCAACCAGGAAATTCCCTTATCCCCCCACTTCTCTGCCCAGGAAGGAATACATGGAAAAAGCTATAGAGATATGGAAAGACGAGGGTCTTCCCGAACTTAATCTGCGTGACCCATGGTACGGACAGACATTCGGCTATTGGCCCGAAGAATACCAGGATGATGCAGAGAAAATCGTAAACGGACAACATTACGAGGTCGGAAAAAGGCTGGAAAAGCTCAGGGAAAAAGTCTGAACAGGCAATTGCTTTTACGGCATTTTCCTGAAAAATTTTTCTTGATCTCACAATTTTTTGTTTTTGATTCAAAAAATATTTGATGAAGGGAGTTTTCCCTTCTTTTTTGCTTAAATTATGCAGCCTGAGGCTGTACGTCCACCACCTCTGTTCCCTTTATCAGGAGGGCTGGAATCAGGGATAGTATACACATGACAACCGTTGCTATTACCACATATATTCCGCCGATTCCTCCTTTCTGAGCCCCTACCAGCGGGAAAATTATTGCGATAACAGAACCGTATGCAGCACCGATCTGGAACACCAGTCCCGCCCCCGAATACCTGTATTTGGCTTCGAAGTTTCCTGCGAACAGACGTACAAGAACTCCGTATCCGTAGAAACACACTCCACCGAGAATGGCCTGTGCCACCATAATCAATACAGGATTCAGCGTTTCTACCATAATTACGTATGGATAGATGAAAGCAATGGTCAGGATTATCGAAATGATAAGAGGTGTCCTGTTGCCGATTCTATCTGACGATATGGCCCCGAGTTCAGTTGTTATGACTGAAATTATGGCTGCCACGATTATTGTGGAGTACACAAATGTGGGATCCATGTGGTGGACTACTATGAGGAATGGAACCGCAAAAGCGAGGATAACTCCCGACTGCACAGCGATAACATAACTCAGGATGAAACCAAGTGAGAAGATCTTCTTTGCATATTTCTTGAGTACCTCGGCAGCCGGGGACTTTGATATCTCTCCTTTCTGTTTCTGCATATCAAAGACCGGGCTCTCTGACAGGTAGTATCGTATGATTATGCCAATCACAATCAGGAAACCTCCAATTATGAAAGGAATTCTCCAGCCTATGGTTAAGAAGGTTGTTGGTGATGCTATCCTGACCAGAGTGAATACACCTGCAGCAAGTGCCACACCAAATCCAAGTGCGGTGTTAACCCATCCTGACCAGAACCCTCTCTTCTTTGTCCCTGATGCGAATTCAAGTATCCATGATGATGCTCCACCCCATTCTCCGCCTAGCCCGAGACCGAGAATAATCCTGAAAAGAATGATCAGTGCAGGTCCTCCCAAACCGATGGTCGCGTAAGAAGGAACTAATGCGATTCCAAACGACGACACCCCCATAAGTGACAGGGTCCAGACCAGCATCGATTTTCTTCCAAGCCTGTCACCGAAGTGGCCAAAAATATAGCCACCTATAGGCCTCGATATGAATGTTACAACATATGATGATAGCGAAGCTGCAAGAGCTGCTGCCGGGCTGAAATTGGAGAAAAATATTGTCGGCCAGACAGTTGCCGCTGCAAGGCCTGCAATGAAAAAGTCATACCATTCCATTGTAGTGCCTATTGTTGCCCCAAACGCAATTGACGAGATTTTCTTCGATTTATTTGCCAATAAAAACACAACTCCAGAGTGTTCTACCAACTATATCTATTTATATCTTATCGCTCAAGTAAAATTCAAATTTCGGCAACGAATCCTAAAAAAGGTGAATATATGTCAAAATGATGGTTTTTAGGGGTTTTGCGGAACACATGCAGAAGTGAATGGATCTGATCCCAAATCCATATTTCAAATCCGGACTGTCACTTCCTTTCCAGTATTATGTCTCCAAGATTCCTGTCCTTGTCTGCAGTAACTACCATTGTGTTCTTCACGTAGCCTGCGGATTCAAGATCGATCCTGTATTTGTGCCCAATCTCCATCTCCCTGAACCAGAAGTCCCCAAATCCGTCCGTTGTTGCCACAAACCTTCTGTCATTGAAGAGATCTGTGGCGGTTATTTTCACAGCTTCAAGGATCTCGCGGGTGTCTTTTCCTACAACTGTGCCTGCAAAGAATGGTTTTGGAAGACCTTTGTAATACACACGCGGTTTCGCTTCATATTCGGGGTGGAAAACCTCAACTTTTTCCTTGAGCCTTATAAGCTTTGGATCGTCTTCGTCAGCGAAGTAGATGGCATCCCTCGGGCAGATATCAGCACACCTGGGGGTTTCACCCTTGTCCACGAGATGTGCGCACCCAGTGCATTTCTGGGCCACATTGAGTTCCTCATTCATGTATATGACATCATAGGGGCAGGCCTCCTGGCATAATCCACAACCCGTGCACTTTTCCTGATCAATCCACACGAGCCCGTCGTTACGCTTTGCGATTGCATCTTCTGGGCAGACCTTCATGCAAGGGGCATTGTCACAGTGCTGGCAGAGCAATGGAAGATAGGTCACCTTGACCTTTGGCATCTGCCCCCTCTCCTTTGGCACCACATCCATCCAGAAATGTCCGGTATCCGGCTGTGGCCCGGTCCACGGGAACTGGGGGTTCCCCACGTGTTCGTCCTTGCATGCTATTATGCAGAGGTTGCAACCGGTGCACTCATCCAGATCTATGAAAAATTCCTTTTTCCCCATGACTAATCCACCTCCCCCATGGTGATTTCCGGTTTCATTTTTTCAGCAGAATGTCCTTCCAGCAGTTTAAACGGATCCACTTTTTCAACTTCGACAAGGAATCCGCTCACATTCATTTCAGGTATCTTGATCTCGTCCTTTGACCCGTATTTTTCCTGCGGTGACGGAGATATGAAGTTAATGTTGCCACCACGGTCGATAATCTCATCGCTAACATTATAGAGGTCCATCTTTGCACCGTGTTCAGTATATACTGCACCGGTAATGATCCGTTCTGTTACCTTTGCAGCAAATAGAACAGAACCTCTTTCATTGAATACCCTCACCACATCGCCACTGGAGATGCCTCTTGCTTCTGCAGTTTCGGGATTCAGCCAGCACGGTTCGTAAAGATAACCATCAGGTCCGCTGATCTTCCATATTTCCCTTATCCAGTCGATGTCGTCTCCTTGCACATGGAACCTTAGCCTCGGGTGGTTTGCGATAACAAGAAGCGGGTACCTTTTTGCTTTTGGTGATGACTGAAGTTCCGGGTGATCCAGCCATTTTGCGACTGGCGGCCTCTCCTTATCATTTGGTGCCTCTTTCTCAATTCTCCTGGATACGAACTCTATCTTTCCGCTTGGAGTCTGGAGGCCTGTGGCGTCTCTGTAAAACCATGCCATCCCGCCTTCGTGAGGTCCGTCTCCTCGCCCCTTCTTTATTTCCAGCCATTCCTCCCAGGTGGGGCAGTCGTAAATTATGTACTTCCTTTTCTTGAATTCATCCCATGTTATGCCATATTTTGTAAAGGCAAGTTTCTCCTCATAGGCTTTTTTCAGCCATTCCTCGTGGTGTGGAAAACCTTCCCCAAGGCCGAGTCTCTCCGCTATCATCCTGTGTATCTCATAGTCACTTCTTGACTCGCCAACCGGTTCTATGGCCCTCTCCTGATAGAACATTCCCAGAATGTCGCTTCTCTGGACAGCTATTATGTCTTCGTGCTCAAATATGGACTGGGCAGGAAGAATAAGGTCTGAAAACAGAACATCGTTTTCCAGCCACGGGTGGATTGCAACAACGAACTCAATCTTTGGGTCCCTGAGGGCGTCGAGCCATTTCCTCCCGTATGTCCAGCTGACAGGCTGGTTCCCGTTTTCATTCCAGATCATCCTTATACCGGGGTGATCCTCATTCGGCGGAAACTGGTATTTGACAAACTGATCGTTTGAATCGGCAAGAGCTGCTGAGGATCCACGCCACCTGATTGGCGGTTTCAATATGGCGTCATCAACGAGGGTCCTTGGAATAAAGACGGGCGACTTGGCTCCCTTTCCTATCGCATATTCAATTAACGGGTTGAGAGGTATTCCTTCCCTGTCAACATCAGGGAATCTTGGAACCTGGGCCAGCCATTTCTTGTAGAAAGACGGGGCTCCAGTTCTCAGGAACTGCCTGCCGGGCTTTCCGATTCCCTGCATCCCAAGGAGATAGGCCTCATGCCTTGCAACCATATGCGACATTGTTCCCCTGACTTTCGGCCCTCCAAAATACACAGAAAGTGAAGTACGTTTTGATGCCCATTCCCTTGCCAGGGCTATAATGGTGTGTTGGGGTACCCCCGTTATTCCTGCTGCCCACTCCGGCGTCTTTGGAAGTCCGTCATCCTCACCCATCACGTGAGACTGGAATTCGTGGAATCCCACGGTGTGGGTGTCCACATATTCTTTGTCATAGCTTCCCTCCTGTATCCATACATACGCTATGGCAAGATAAAGGGCGGAATCAGTATTCGGCTTGATGGGAATCCATTTGTCGGCATATACCGCTGAAGCGTAATTGAGGTCCGGGGAAACCGCAACAATCTTTATTCCCGCCTCCTTCAGCCATTTTGACATCACCGTGGAAATGGACCCAGACATGCCAAAACCCGTTGATTCCGGGTCATTGCCGGAGAATATCACCATTTCTGTGTTTTCGAGAACGTCATCCCACACTTCATCCTGGTAAGGCTCGCCGAGAGATTCTTCAAATCCCCACACATGCTTTGCTCCCCAGTAGTATCCTTCCCAGCTGTCCGGGTTCCTGATCTGCTGGGTCCACCAGCCCCATCCGAGGTTTTCGTGTATCTTGTCGAAAAGATAGTGACCCCAGAAGTGAAGAGACTGCATATATCCACTCTGACCGTGCCCGTCAGCCTGCACAAGTACAGGTTCCATGCTTCCATATTTTTCATGAATCCTGCGCAATTGGGAAACGATTATGTCAAGAGCCTGATCCCATGAAATTCTCACATAATCACTCAAACCACGTTTTTCAGTGTTTGGATTATCAGGATCCCAGTCTTTTCTCAGCAATGGGTAGCGTACACGATCATCTGTGTCTACCCTTCTTTTCCAGGAATAAGCCAAAGGCATCTGCACATCCTTTCTTGGCCGGGAGAAGTTTCCCCTGGAAGTCTTGATGGTATAGAGGTTTACGTCTTCCGGGATATAGAAGGGAAGGCACCGGATAATCTTATTATCCTTGACATGGCATTTCAACGGAAAGTTTGATCTTGCCAGACCACTGGCAGGATGAGCGATATAAACTATCCTCTCACCTGAAGTTTGCGGCATAAGATTTCATAGAGCGGGCATATTTACTCTTTTCCTCTCATATTTAAAAACCTTAACTCCGCAACTTTTTAGGGAATATATTCGTACCCAGCTGATCATCCAGCTTTGCGGATGATGCTGGAATCTCCGACATAATCTCCTTTCCTCCGTACTTTATCTTGTACACCCTGGAGAACCGGAGAAGAGCATCCTTCACCGATACCCTGCCGGTGAGATCAGCTGCCCTGATCAGGACAAAGATGCTGTAATACAGATAGAGCGATATGAATGAAATGAAGAAATATCCCCTGATGGAATCACCATCCCTCAGGTACGCCTTGTCGTTCTCCAGTTCATTCTTCATGGCGTCGAATGCCTGTTCCACCTCCTCACGCTGCTTGTACATCAGGTAGATATCCTTGGGGTCATCCCTTATGTTGGAGAGAATGGATATCTTACCGAACATCATCGACGCATCACTGTATTCGGACTGCTTCCTCTTTCCCTCTGCTATCATGGAGATGAAGTTGTTTGCCTCCTCAGATGCAAGAGACTGATCCTGGAACATGTATATCCTGTATCCTTCATGTTTGCTGAAGCCTGCGAGTATCCCCCTGTCCCTGTACATGAAGCTCGATCCCAGTGATATATCATAATGGATGAGGTTGGAATTGCGCCTGAGCGGCATGATGAATTTCAGGTCAGGGTTCATGAGGCCGGCAAGATCATAGGACGCGAAGCCACGGTCCAGGACAAGTACACCATGGAAATGCATCTCATCCAGCACTTTCCTCAGCGATTTCACATCTCTCACGGATCCGTCCAGGGGCTTCAGGAACACCGGCCTGTAATGATCGAGATCGAATATCATTGCCATGTTGATCTGGGGCAGGTAGAGATGATCGGCATTATGCCCCTTCTCTGCAAGATTGAGGTTCTCCGATCTGGAGAAGATCGACGAAAGGTCGAATGCCATCTTCCTTGACGATTCCATGAGGTCTGAGAACAGGCCATACTGCCCCTCCATATCTGACCCTGTCTCCCTGAGCAGATCTGTGAGGGAGTTGGGTGAGAGATGCGCCTGTATCAGGGAGGAGAGGTGGAGCTTCATCCACCTCTCCTTCACGGATTTCAGTGGAACAGGATCGAGAAGCCTCACAACTGCAAGTGCATACATGGATTCCCACCGATCCGGGAAGTGCTTTCTCAGTAAATCCAAAATGTCAGAGGAGAGGGAGTGGATAAGCTGGGAGTTTCCGTATTCATATACCGTTCTCCCCGTGTCATGGTGCTCCGTCACTCCACGCTGTGTGATCCGGCCTATGTATTCAGAGACCTTCCTTGCAGAATGGGTTTCCCTGTCGTATCTTGACGTCGAATGATAGAGGTAATAATTGCCGTTTAGCAGCTTTACCTCCAGGGGAATGGCGCGCCTCTTCTTCTCCTCCTCGAGAATGGTCTTCACCCACTCTTCCATACTCCCTATAGGGAATAGACATGAATAAAGGTTTTCATCAGCTAAACTATGGAAAAACAATGAGACAGTGGATATACATGTCCTATTCCCTATATCTTTGCGATGTTAAGGTTAAAAATTTACTGAAATGAAAAATTTGTAAGCATCGGGAGTTGAACTTTCCACGGAAAGTGAGAAATCCATGTTAGAAAGGGCAACAGGTCAATTTCCATGCCTTCAAGTGCGACACACGTTTCACGAGGTAGTTCACAACCGGATGGCAAACGGAATCCTAACCGATGCTGATTTTTTATTAAGCGTGGCTCACAATATAGGCCCTGTCAACATATTGAATTATTATAGAATCCTGAATGGGACTCAAATTCCAGAAGCTTCAGGACTCCCATGGCCGCGGGATAAAGGATCTCCTCTTCCAGCAGCATGTGATGTTTGAGTTTCTTAATTAGACAGGATGCGTTCTCATTTCCGGAACCTGAAAAAGTGCTCGCACGGGAAGAAAGTTCGGAGAGTTTATGGTGTTCCTTCAACATGCTGTCAATTTCTGTACAGAATTCATTGGCGCGCAGGTGAATCGGCACGAGATCCACTCTGGCAGCCCTTGAAGTTCTTCCGGGCAGGTAGTTTAGCAGCGGCAACACAGTCTCTTCCTCACGGTCCAGGTGATAACTGAAAACAGACAATATTTCCGAAAACAGTATGCCAAGGCCTCCGCCGGACATGGCAGCATGCTGGAGGGATTCCAGAATTTCAGTGTGTTCTCTGTCAAGGAATGATGCTTTGCCATTCATCTTCTGACAAATTCCTGAATAGATTTACCTGTTATCCCAAAAAGCTTCGGGATAGCGCGTACGGCATGATAGGTGCAACCCTTGTCACTCAATGCAACTGCATTTTTGGCAGGCATGATCCATTCCTACAACTGTCCCTAAGTATGAAGGGATGGTGTAGATACTGATGCTGCGTTCTGTCGCCTGTCTGGTATTGCAAATGAAATGGCTTCCCAGGGAACACGGCTTGACAGTGAGCTGGATGGCGTCACTGGTGCTTTCTATCCTGTTTGCCAAGAGTATATCACCTGCAGGTTTGTTCCTGTTTCTCCTCGCCATACCTGCTGTTTCCGTTTACGACCCCTTCCTGGTGGCGCTTAGATTGTGGAAACTGGGACGCTACAGCCTAATCGGGGCATTAAATGCCAACCTTGCCCCTTTCCAGAAGATTCTGCTCTCAGCATTAATTGTTGCTGTCTTTGCCGAAATTTGGATTGATAGTCTCCCTCTGTACGCATTGGTTTTCCCTGTATTTCCCCTTCTATTCCTTCTATTATTCATGTACAAACTTCCAGAAAGGAACCTGGCGACACGGGTGGCATCTATCCTGTTTATCACCGGACAGTTTGTGTTGTTCAGTAGTGCCTTCAGCGGAGTTGTTTCCAATACCGAAATCACGGATTATATCTTCTTTTCCCTGATCAGTGCCATAATAGTAGTGAGTGTAAAAATTAAGATCGATTCCATTATCTTGAAAAACAGGGCAGCTTCCATTTCCAGGAATCCGGTTTTCCCGCTCATTTTGGTTTCGGTCTTGATCCTCTATTTTGCTGCCGGAGGAGACCTCAGAGAATTTGCATTTCTCCTTCCTGTTGTGATTCTCTCGGCAGTTTCCTATCAAGTGTACCACACCGAATCGATCAGGAAAGTTGGCATTCTTTCGTCATTCTGGACAGTTGCAACAATTATAGCTCTTACAGTAGCCAATTTTTACTGAATTTCTGTGCCTTTTTCCTATGTCGTGGCTATCGTTTCATGGCAGGTTTTATTGTACAGAACCAAAGCCCTTACTGTTTCTTTGTTATTATGGCGACGTTTGCCTGCCTCGTGCTTCATGAATAAAGGTTCGGATAGATTGCCAGTCGTGCGATCATTAGGCGGCAAGTATACATTCAGTTTAAGAACGGAGGCTAAATTAATGATCAGATTTACTTGATGGAAGTCGAGATAGAATTCAAAGCTCCTGTAGAATGGATTAGAGACATTGTGGAAACACATTCCGCAAGCATTAAGATTCGAGACATCCGTATGAGCAGGGAAGGAGTCAGGGATCTTCTTGAAATCTTTCTGCCCGGTGGCGAGATGAAAGGCTTCTCTTCAGAACTTGTTGAGCAGAAGAGGACCAGCCGTGACAACGTAACAATTGTTGACGACAGCCATGCCACTGCCATAGTCAATGCACATGAGTGCGCAGTCTGCAAGGCCATACTTAACTGGGACCTTTTCCTTACAGAAGCCTATTCAAACGATTCCGGCGATATAATTATGAAATGGCTGGTTCCCGATGAAGCCACTGTAAAGGGTTTCCTGGACAGGCTGGAAGTAGATGGGGTTAAATTTGAACTTCTCAGGAAAAGAGCTCTGTCAAAGAGAAGTGACATCACGACCAGGCAGGAATACGTAGTAAAAACTGCCCTGGAACTCGGATTCTTTGACTATCCGAAGAAAGTGAACCTTGAAGGCCTTTCCAAGAGGCTTAACGTGTCCTATGTCACACTGGCCGAAATATTGAGACGTGCAGAGAAGAACATAATATCCTCGTATTTCAGGAAAAAGAAGGAGTAGCTGTCCTCAAAAGGTTCAGGAACTTATTTTAGCGGCCATTTAAATAAACAAAGAATGGATGCTGTCAATCCGTTCAGTATTTTATTTTCCCTCCAAGAAGCTCCAGTTCATATTCTACAAGGTCTCCCGATGCAAAGGCAGCAGGATAGAGCAACTCTTCCTCAAGCTCAACATGATGCAAGAGGCGTTCCGCAAGATCAGAAGCCAGCCTATCAGGGTTGTCCTTGAGGAAGGCCTGAGCCAGCCTTATTGACTTAGCCATCTCCTCGTGTTCCTGCATCATGGCTGGATAGCTGTCCTCGAACATGGTCCGCGCATGGTTAAGTGACTCTTTTTCCTTGCCTTTATATCCCCCAAGTCTTCCCTTGAGGTATGCAAGCAATGGGGCTATTGTTTCATTCTCCCTGCCCAGGTGGTACTTGAATATCCTTAGCACCTCAGAAAATAGCCTTCCCGCCTCTGTCTTTTGGCGGGCAATCTCCCCCAGCATTTCGAGCAGCTCCTCGTGTTCTTCATCCAGTATATTTTTTGTATCTGCCATAACGGTAGAATCCCGAGATGGTTATTCTTCATAGTCCCGAAAAGCTTCGGGATCGGTTTAAGAACATAATGAAAATCAGCGAAATTTCCACTTAAGGCAAAAATGTTCAAAAAACACGAAGTAAGGTGGGAAATTTGAGTCAGTAATCGTCTCCAAAGCCCTGTCTCTCCACTTTTATGGCCTTCCTGGGCTTTGAAATGATCACTATGTTGACAAGATGGACAGAAACCGAAATTGTAACGGCGATGAGCCCGGTAAGTGCAAGCGGTTTCCCGACTATTTCCGGCAGTGCTCCAGAAAACCCTGCGAAGAAGGACACTACGCCAAAGTTGAGAAGTAGATATTCCTTTGAAACCGTCCTGTTGATAAGGGCACTGCTTCTCGCCAGCCCAGATGAAAACATGTAAGAAAGGCCAAACACAATCATTGCCACAAACCCGAACAGCCAGAGAATGAATATTGCATCACGGTTCAGGTTCAGGACCCCAAGAAAATTAAGTGTTAACATAAGCAGCCCTGAAAGCAGGTATATGAAGCTGGTTGCAATGAACCTGAGGACAAGGGAGGGTCTACACCCAGATCGCCTTTCACCCGGATTATATGCCACAATTAACTCCTCCATTGAACCGTTTAATCAGAGATACCTGTTTGCAAGTATTTTCTCTTTGACTTCCCGGTGATCATTCTCCCCCGGTATTGGAGAAACTACGTGAAATGCTTCAATGTCTGTCTGTGCCTTGATCCCTCTCTTCTCTCCCCTGGGAACAACTATGATGCTGCCAGGAAGCAACGGTACTTCCCTGCTGCCTGCATAAGCGCTCCCTGTCCCTCTGAATACTGCAAATACCAGATCTGTTGATGGTGAGTGTACAGGTATGAACTGCCTTGCCTTTATGTAAGTGATTAAGACTTTGTAATTTTCCTCCGCATATATTGCAACGGGACTGAACCTGTCAGGAAGGTAGCTTCTCTCCTCATCGATACTGGTGACCTTCACTTTCCCTTCAACTGGAACATCATCCATCCTCCGGAAAACCCCGACAAATGTTCCGTCATCGTTCATGAAAGATCTGTACGGGGAGGCATCCAGTGGAAGGCCTTCCTGCTTCATATGCTCGACAAGATGTCTTGGATCGTGGTCTATTATGACATAAAGTTCCTGCCCGGTTTTCAGGCCAATGAATTGCTCAAAAATTCTTCGATGCCTATCCGAAGGGGCAAGTATCCTGGCATCAATTGTTACGGTATCAACCCGCGGTGTATCCATGCGGTTTGATGAAACACCATTGCGATAACAAAGTCCCTGTATTTTTAGGGAGACCTTGGATAACTTTTCACTGCTATTGTTCTGGGCCATCCGGAACAGCATCTTTATCCCTGGCATGAGGTAAGGGGAAACCATTATTCTTCTCAGGTTGTAAATGAATGCCATCAAAGCAATGAGCAATGCGTAGCCGGAGAAGTATGACGCAGCAAAATCCGATCGAACTGACGTATAAAGCCAGATCTCCAAAAACTCTCATGAGGTTGGCTGCTGTCAGCACGATTAATGGCAAGGCACGTGACATTTTCCTGGTGTGCGCTCTTCTTCAGGGGCAGTGGAAAAATGACAGGGTTGTGTGCAACTATAAATGTCCCAATAAATCCAAGTGCTATTGAATGCGTTGCAGCATCCATAAAACCATGTCCCACAACCAGCTGCAGAGCAAAAAGAACCAGCCCGAGAAACAACCAGAAGAATGAGAGCAGGACCCCGGCTCGCATGAAGGCCTGGAACCTGCCCTGCCTCCGCAACCTGCCAAAGGCTGGATCAAACCTCATGGAGTTCATCATCAGGGAAAATATGAGTATAATCGAAACAATCATTGCTGACTGGCTGTAAGGCATTATGTGGATTTCAGAAGAGGCAAATGCCAAAAGTACTGCTGACCATGCAACAACGGTTTGCACTTTCATCGTCCCGGGTTTCATTCCCCGGACAAAACCAAGTTCCATTCTCTCCGCAAGGACGTAAACCATTGGGAAGAGTAGGGCAAGATATGTGGCCTCAACATTGTTGAAAATCAACGCATTCAAATTTCCCAGAGCAGCCAGTGACATTGAGGCGGTGGCAGCCGCAAACACTCGCTTAATCCACCTGTCACCCGGGTTCCTGCCGCAGGACGTATAAAAAGGAAAGGCAAGGACCCGGAGAAAATCAGAAGGAGGCCGGAGTATCTTGCAATTGTGGAATTTAGGAGGATGCCAAGTGAGACAGTAAAAACTCCACTAAAGAGGAAGAAAACTGTCGGGTGGGAAATTGGAATGCCTCTGGCCAATGGGAAGTTCTCCATAAGCTCCAGTTTTTCAGTGATCAGCAGGCCCCCGATCACCCCAAATACCACCAGGTCTGGATGGAACGTGAATCCGGATGCGATGGTTAAATTTGCATTGAAACCATCTGAAATAGCAATTTTTTCGCGGTAAAAGAAGCATGATTATATTCAGTTAATCCACTTAAACTGAGGTAAGCCTTGCTTTCACTCACTTATGCTGCCTTCCTGGAAGAATGAATTTGTCAGTAAGATGGAAACACTAATTATGCAGCCAACATTGCAAGCAGCATAGCGATAAGCCCCAATCCAGGTTGAGAATGGCAGTGGGTATGAAACGTTGGCCGCTGAATTTCACAATTTCGTAAGTGTTGTCACTTGCAATACCACTGGCAGGCTCTTACTTACTTGAAAAAGAATTTTTAGAGCGGATTAATTTTCAACTTTCCAAGTTTTTAGCCTGAAATGGACTTTTGTCTCGAACTTCATCTAACCGCATTGACAACCGAATTGAGCATTTCGTCAATCCTCTTTGCAAGATCGGACAAACCATGATAAGGGGAAAAGAGTTCAACAGCACTCTGTGTCACCACATACGTTTTGCTCCCGTCTTCGAATATATATATCCTCAATGGTGGCACTATCCCGGCTCTGATGTCGTTGTCAAACACTTCTTTGGCTAGTTTTGGGTGAAATACTTCCAGGATCTTGTTACCACCCATGTGAAGGCCAATCTTTTTCAAATTTTCCTGGGCGTCTATGGTCGAAACTACTTTCAAGCCAGCTGTTTCAATGGCTTCCCTAACCGAATCCACTGTCTTCTCAAAATCTTGTCTCGATTGTACTTCATTAGTTTTCATAACGCTCATTCCACACAGCATGACATCTTATTCAAATCCCTTACGAAAGACTGTGCCGTGAGTTTGATCCCTTCTGCCACTGTCGGGAAGATATGGCTATTTTCCATAATATCGCCATAGCCCAGGCCATATTTTATTGCAAGAACACCTTCCATTATTATTTCTGACGCAAATGGCGATAGTACTTTCATGCCCACGACTTTTCCTGTTTTTTCATCAACAACCATCTTGAATAACCCGTACTCTTCCCTTAAAATTCTGGCTTTTGGCACAGCACTGAGGGGAATTGATCTGATAAGTGCGGACCCAAATTCTTTTTCATACTCTTCCTGCGAATATCCCACAGATGCAAATTGGGGTTCTGTGAAGATCGCCCAGGGGGTCTCATGCAGATTTATGGTCTTTGATCTATGCTCAAATATGTTGGATACTGCCACAGCCCCTTCCTTTGCTGCAAGAGTCTCCAGCATGTACCTCTGATCCACCACATCTCCAGCCGCATAAATAGAAGGATTGCTTGTCACAAGATCATTCCCGGCACTGATGCCCCTTCCTGTAAACGAAACTCCAGCATTTTCAAGAGATAAACCATCAACATTTGGAACTCTGCCAGACGATATAAGGACCTCCTCTACCTCTATTTTTTCTTTCTTTCCCTCATGCAAGGTTTCTATGACTTTCTTCCCGTTGTTTTTGTAGACCTTCTTGACCTCTCTTTTTGTATAAAACGAAATACCCTCATATTTCAGTGCCTTGATGAGCTCGTCTCCAAAATCTCTCCCTATTCCCCTTGCGACGGTCTCATGTTCCTTTATTATTTTGACATTCGAACCCAACCTGTGCAATGCCTGTCCAATTTCGAGCCCGACAAAACCTCCTCCAATTATTCCAAGTTCCTTTGGCAGGTGATCAAGCGACCACACGCTGTCGCTGGTTAAATAACCGGTTTCATCGAGGCCGTCTATGGGTGGAACCTTTGGTCTGGAACCAGTGGCTATGATAAAATTATATCCCTTCAGTTCAACGCTTTCTAGATTGTTTGTTATTTTTACTGTATCTTTGGAGGCAAAAGATGCCTGTCCCTCAAACACCAATATGTTACTGTAGGATTTCAGGACCTCCACGTATTTGCTTCTCCTCTCTTCTTCGACAACTTCCCTGAGTGAATTCATGAGCTTGCTGAATGATATGGAGGGTTCAATTGGTTCAATCCCGGGGAACCTTGGCTTCCGCTGAATATTTGCAGCCTTGGAAGCTTCTATTATGTATTTTGACGGGACACAGCCAACATTGACACAAGTCCCTCCAATTGGCCCCATACCAATCATCGCTATGGATGCCTGGCCCGAGGTGATCTCACTCCCCCTGATGGCGGCAGAGAAGGCGGCAGCACCTCTTCCAATTATGACCAGGTCAAATTCCTCTGCCAAGTTCTCACTCTACCTTTCTTAACTGTGCCTTGTAGTGGGATTTCTCACTGAAAACTGCTGCCTTCAACAGATTCTCGGGAGAGATTTTGGAATCGTCAATCCTGGCCACAGCAATGCCATCTCTCAGGGATATCGATACGTCCTCAATCCCCTCTTTTTTCAGTCCATCTTTAACGATAATTACGCAATCATCACAGGTCATTCCGAACACTTTCATTGTGACCTTCTTTTTTGCCATACTCCGTAAGCTCAGAAAAATACTAAAGCAGGAACGTAAACTTTTTTTTACTTGCTAATATGATAAAACAAGTTCGGGAAGGTTGAATTATGGTGGATCGCGAATCAAAGAGGATAGCCAGCAGGGTCAAGGCCTGCATGATTGATTATGGTGACTCAGTGGTCTGCGTTGATCCGTCATTAAGCATACTTGATCTGATCGGAAAGAAATACACAATGCTGATAATTGGCGTAATCGGAAACAGCGGAAACAGGAAGAATTTTAACGAAATACTCAACGACATCCCATTTTCAAGCTCGACTATAATAGCCAGGAGACTGAAGGACTTGCAAAACAATGGCCTCGTGATAAGGCTGAATGAAGCTGGAAGAATATCTTATATACTCACGGATTTCGGCAGAAGTGTCAGGGAGTCGCTTCTTCCATTACTGCAACTCATGGAAAAAAGAGCCTGAAGCAAGTTGTGAGGTTGCTGTCGTACGATAAGCCTGATGGAAGTAAGCGTCAGCTATGCTGCTATTTTCCTCCTTGACGTACCTTTTGATCAATATACTGTATCAAGATGGACGCGAGACTCGTTCATTTCGCATTTCCCTGACTTCTTTCTCTGAGTATACGCTTCTAGCAAGATCAGGCCGGTTCCTCTCTACATCTTCCCCGCTAATGTATCCGCAATCTAGATTAAGTTCCCTGCACAGATCACCTAGTGCTTAATTGTATTAATTATCGATAGTTTAATTAGTATATCCCCATTGCAATTGCATGGCAAGAAGTGCTGCCGTGCTGCATATAAGACCGGAGGATG
>OFHE01000030.1_pt1 | contig 23083 bp, 22 predicted proteins | sample 1521981 | NCBI WGS metagenome assembly OFHE01 (sample SAMEA2464839, study PRJEB22497) | soil metagenome | biome: Grassland; feature: Farmland; material: Clay | place: Australia | collected 2013-02-01 | depth 1.4 m
ACGTCTCCGCCCCTCTCGGTCACAATGGCGTCAACGGATGAGTAGTTCTCCGCCACTGGTTTCCTCCCGATGGTGTAGACTGGATCGTGCTCAAGGAAGAGCAGGAATCCATGTGGATTTCCATCCCTGATGAGTTGGACAAGCTGCTTCTGCAGCCTGTAAGCGCTCTCGAAGCCGACCTTTCCCAGGTCAACTGCGAGGTTTGAAGTGGAGCGGTAAACCATATGCGCCCTCTGCAGCCTCCTTCAACCCTTCCGATATGGTCGGGTGCGGGTGTATGGTAAGCCCGATGTCCATGGCCATCAGCCCGGATTCTATGGCAAGGGTTACTTCACTTATGAGTTCGGAAGAGTGCGGTGCAACTATCCCGGCGCCTTTCACGAAGCCTCTTTCATCATAGTACAGTCTGTATGTGCCAAGCCTGTTGTTCATCCCGAGCGATCTCCCGTTTGCGCCTGCGGGAAAAGATGAGAATTTTCCCGTCAGCTCACCCGTGTATGAAATCTCAGGATCTGAGTATATGACGTACGGCATGGCTTTGTATTCCACCTCGGCACTGCCTCCGGCTATGTTGTCTGCAGCCACATCGGCATCGTAGAATGCCTTGTGGGCAAGCATGGGCTGCCCGGAAACGTCTCCTATGGCATAAACTCCATCCACGCTGGTCTGCTTTCTGCTGTTGGTCCTGATGAACCCGTTTTCCATTTCCAGGTCCAGGTTTTCAAGGCCGAAGCCTGTGGTGTTCGGTCTCCTTCCAACGGTGAGCAGAACAGCATCCGCCTTCAGTTTTTCATCGTTTGACAGTGTAACCGTGTAATCGCCCTCTTTATCGACCGATTCCACCCTGGTGGAGGTGAGGACCCTGACATTGAGGTCCCTGAGCCTTCTCTCGACGTGCCTTACCAGATCTCTGTCCACGCCAGGAAGTACGCCATCCATCATCTCCACTATTGTAACTGCGGAGCCAAGCTTTGCGAAGGCTGTGCCCAGCTCAATTCCGATGTATCCTCCGCCTATGATCACGAGCTGCTCCGGGATCTCCTTTACGTCGAGCATTTCACGGTTGAACAGCACTTCCTTCATGCTCTCAAACCGGACAGGCGATGATCCTGTTGCAATTACAAGATTGCTGCAGGTGAACTCCGTGCCGTTTACGCTGACACGATTCCTGTCCATTATGCTGGCTTCTCCCTTCTCAATCTGCACGCCGTATGCCTTGCAGAGCGTTTCCACGCCACCGGTCAGCTTCTCAATCATGTTCCATTTCCACTGTTGCCACTCCTCCATGTTCAGGTTCAGTGTCATGTCGACCCCCGGCATCTCATTAAGGTATGAAACAGAGTGTGAGAGTTCAATGAGTGCCTTGGAAGGTATGCAACCATAATTCAGGCATTCTCCACCGATCCTGTCCTTTTCAATGAGCAGTACTTTCTTCTCTTTCTGGGCAAGCCTGATGGCTGTGGAATATCCTCCTGGCCCCGCACCGATAATTATAGCATCAAAATCCATCTTTTCACCTCACAAGAAGATACTCGGGATTCTCCAGGTACTCCTTAAGCCTGACCAGGAACCTGGTGGCCATTGCCCCGTCCACGAGGCGGTGATCACAGGAGAGTGACAGGTTTGTCTTGAGCCTCTCGCAGCCGTTGTCATTCACTTTCATTATCCTGTGGACACCAAGTATTGCAACTTCAGGGAAATTGATGATTGGCGTGGACATTATTCCCCCTATGGTTCCCACGTTTGACACGGTGAAGGTTGCGTTCTGCACCTCATGGAGCTTGAGCTGGTTCTTCCTTGCCCTGGATGCCAGGTCTGACAGATCCTGGGCAACATTGAGGAGGCTCTTGCTGTCAACGTTGGCGATGACAGGAACGGTAAGCCCGTCCGGTGTGTCAACAGCGATCCCGATGTTGTACTGCTTCCTAAGTGTGTAGTTCTTTGAGGCCTCATTGTAGATCGCATTGAGGTAGGGGTATTCCCTGAGAGCCGCAGCGCTTGCCTTCACGAAGAAAGAGGTGAATGTCACCTTTGTGTCCATTCTGGCAAGGGCGGAAATGGTGTCTCCAACACGTGTGAGGTCCACTTCTTCTACAACCGTGAAATGCGGGATTACCTGTTTTGACTTTGTCATCTTCTCAAAGATGAGCCTTCTCAGTCCCCGGGGCTCGAGGACTTCATCCTCCCCGGAAACAACAGGTGCCCTGGGAGGCTCTTCAACGGCCTTCTCTTCAACGGGCACCGTCTCTGGCTCGCCCGGTTTGTAATTCTCAAGATCATCAAGCGTTATTCTTCCGTGCTCCCCGGAGCCGCTGAGGACGGAGAGGTTTATCCCCTTGTCCCTGGCGATCCTCCTGACAGCCGGGGATGCGAGTATGAGCCCCGTCTCTTCAGGCACGTTTTCAACAGGAACTCTCTCTTCAACATGGATTTCCCCTGCTTCCTGTGCCGGTGCCTCCTCAGGCTCCGGCGGAGTTTCTCCAGTAGTCTCTATCTCGATTAGGACGCTTCCAACCTGAACTACCTGCCCCTCTTCAAAAAGGACACTTTTCACGGTCCCTTCCACGGGAGACGGGATCTGGACGGTGACCTTGTCGGTCATTATCTCAACCATGTCCTGGTCAACAGAGATGCTGTCTCCCTGTTTCACGTGCCACTTTACTATTTCGCCTTCCGTAACGCCTTCGCCGATATCCGGCAGTTTAAATCTGAACATGTTTTTCACCTGAAATTTAGAAGTTTTTCTGCAGCCGCTGCAATTCTTTTCCCGTTGGGGAGGTAATACTCCTCAAGCCTGTATGGTATTGGCGTGTCTGGACCCGTAACCCTGATGATCGGCGCGTAGAGATACTCGATCATCCTCTCGGAGATAAGGGCAGAAATTTCTGCACCCATGCCAAGCGTTCTGGGAGCTTCATGGACTATCATTACCCTTCCGGTCTTCCTGACCGTTTTCTGGATCGCCTCAATGTCCAGTGGAAGCAGGGTCCTCAGATCAAGGATGTCGGCGTCAAGGTTGTTTTTTTCAACGGCACCCCTTACAACAGGAACCATTGATCCGTAAGTGATTATGGAAAGCCTGTCTCCCTCTCTTTCCAGGTTTGCTTTCCCGATCTCAACTTTGTAGTCCTCTTCAGGGACTTCTGCCTTGGATGCCCTGTAGAGCCTCTTTGGTTCAAGGAAGATCACGGGATCATTGAGATCCATGGATGCCGAGAGCAGTCCCTTGGCATCATACGGGTTGGACGGTGTAACCACAGTGAGCCCTGCGGTGTGAACGAAGTATGATTCGCCGCTCTGGGAATGGTAAAGACCTCCCCTGACTCCTCCTCCGTAAGGTGTCCTGAGGACAAGAGGAACACTGAGCCTCCCTGCGGTCCTGTATCTCATTTTGGCCATCTGGTTTATTATCTGGTCAAACGCCGTGTAGATGAAATCCTGGAACTGTATCTCCGGAACGGGCCTGAGCCCATTCAGTGCCATTCCAATGGAGGCCCCGACGATGCCGAGTTCCACCAGCGGAGTATCGATGACCCTTTCGCTGCCGTATTTCTCCTGGAGCCCTTCAGTGACCCTGAAGACCCCTCCGTCAACACCGATGTCTTCTCCAAGAAGGATCACTGAATCATCCGAGCCCATCCTGTAATCAAGGGTCTGGTTCAGTGCCTGAACCATGTTTATTGTGGTCACAGGATCTCCTCCATTTCTTCCTTCAGTATCCAGTTCATTTCTTCATACACATCCTGGAACATGGTTTCCGGTGCAGGACCTTCAATTTTCTCGCATGCATCGAATTTTTCATTGACTATCCTTATGGACTCCGCCTTTATCTTTTCAATGAGCTCATCGGTCAGGAAGCCCTTCTCCTTCAACAATACCTCATTTATGACAACGGGGTCTCTGTCTTCGCCTTCCTTGACTATGTCTGTCTGGTACTTTGTCGGGTCATCAGATGTGGAGTGCGGCCCCATTCTGAAAAACCTCACCTCCATCAGTACTGGGCCTTTTCCCGCCCTGATGTGCTCAACGGCTTCCTTTGCGACGTTGTATGATTCCTCTATGTTGTTTCCGTCAGCGAACAGCCCCTTCATTCCATATGCCTCAGCCTTCTTCCAGACATCCACCTTGGTCTGCTTCTCCACAGGGAGGGAGATTGCCCAGCCGTTGTTCTCACAGAAGAAGAGTATTGGGAGATTGAAAACCGCAGCCATGTTAAGTGCGGCATGGAAGTCAGGGGTGGATGAGGAACCCTCTCCAAAGCTAGCAACAACTATCCTGTCCTCTTTCCGGTACTTGATGGCATACGCCGCTCCAACGGCCAGGGGAAGGTTGGTGCCCACCGGGCTCTGGACAGACATGAAATTGTGGTCGTCCGCCAGGAAGTGGCTTGGCATCTGCTTTCCCTTTGCCAGATCCTCCTTATTGCCCATTACCTGGTTTATTATGGTCTCAACCGGCACACCGCGGTGTATCATGAGGGCTACGTCCCTGTAATACTGGAACAGGAGATCATCCTTTCCCAGTGCCATGGACAGGCCTATTTGTCCAGCCTCCTGTCCCATGGATGGTGTGTAGAAACCTACCCTTCCCTGCCTCTGCGCCGTGATAATCTTTCTGTCAAGCGTTCTGGAGAGAACCATGGCACCATATGCCCTAATGTATCTCTCCCTGTCATTTTGATCGTTTACCAGTTCAGTCATTTTCTAATCTCCTTTTTGCCCATGCCTCTGCAGCTCTATATGAAGTTCTTACAAGAGGGCCGGATGCCACGAAGGAAAATCCAAGCGTGTACGCCAAACTCTCAAGCTTTTTAAACCTATCCATTTGGGTATATTCAACCACGGGTAATTGCATTTTCGATGGTCTCAGGTACTGCCCAATGGTCAGTATGTCGACGCCGTTTTCCCTAAGGTCGGCAAGGGCCTGCTCCACCTCTTCATCGGTCTCTCCCAGGCCAAGCATAAGTGATGACTTGGTGAGCTGCCCTGGGTTCTCGTCCTTGACGTGCTTCAGGACAGAAAGAGACTGGTCATAACCGGCCCTCGGGTCCCTTACAGTTGGTGTCAGCCTTCTCACGGTCTCAAGGTTGTGTGCAAGGACCGCGGGCTTTTCATCTATGATCCTGTTTATGAGTTCAGCCTCTCCACGGAAATCAGGTATAAGCACCTCCACCAGTACTCCTGTTTTCTTCAGTTCACTTATGACCCTGGCAAAGTGAGCCGCACCCTGGTCTGGCAGGTCATCCCTGTCGACGGAGGTTACAACCACATAGGAAAGTCCCATGATGCTGGTTGACTGAACCACCTTTTGAGGCTCTTCCGGATCCAGTGGAAGCATGTTTCCATGGGTCACTGCACAGAATCTGCAGCCCCTGGAGCAGTTGCTTCCCATTATCATGAAGGTTGCGGTGCCGCTCTCCCAGCATTCGGACACATTGGGGCACCGTGCCTCTTCGCAGACAGTATAGAGTGTCCTGTCACGCAGTGTCCTCTTTATTCTTGCGTAGGATTCTCCGGAGGGAATCCTCACCTTCACATAATCTGGCCTCACTCATGCAGATTATGAAAATATATTCTAATATATCGCTAATTTTTAACCTGATTCCGAGTTATCACTTAAATTGCCGTATTCTTTCAGCAACCCGTTCAAGCTCCTCCCGGGAAGCTTTTGGCCCATGCAGGGTAGAAACAAATCCTGGATAGCTGTTAAACTTCACGGTCTCCTCGGGAACAATGCTGACAAACCTTGAATCGATTCCGTGCACCGGATACAGTTTGGCATGTATATGGTCTACCTCAAGGCCTTCAAACACAAGGTTCACTCGCCTGACGGAAAGTCCCCGTTCAAGCATGCCCGCAACTTGCCTCGCTGCGCGCATGATGGCATCAATCTCCTCCTGTTCCAGTTCAAAAATGTAGCTGTTGAGATGTTTCCTGCTTATGACAAGCGTCTGGCCCACTGTGTTGGGAAATATGTCAAGAAGGGCAAGATATGAACCATCCTCCCACAGTTTGACTGCAGGGGACTCCCCACTGGCGATCCTGCAGAACACGCATTCGGTCAAGGCAGAATCATTAACCCGAATTCAGGATAAAGGCTTTGTGTCGCCGCTCCTCTCAACGGCAGTGCAGAAGTCGTTGAAGAACATGCACACATAGGTGAGTATCTCAGAGTGTTTCTCATTCCCCCACTTTGACAATATCCTGGAGAGGGTTTTCAGTTCACGCTGCGACAGGGACTCGATAGCACTGTTCGCTATTTCCACTCCCGCCGGAGTGAGTTCTACTTTCTTCCCCACATCCGGATCCGCCCTTTTCTTTGATTTCTTCCCGTAGGACCTGGCCCTGATCAGATCGGGGTATTTATCAATGAAATCCAAAAGGTATTTCGACTTTGGCCCGAATGCTGTGTTGGAAAACAGGAGTTCTGAACGTATTTCACCATCCCCTTCCATCAGGAAAAGCAGGAGGTTGAGCCTCGCCAGGTCGGGTTTCGTTCCGAAGCTCCCAGTGTAGGCTCTCGCTACGGCTAATACGAGTTCTCCTCCACTCAGTGTGAGATTATCGAAATTCATCAGCGATGGCGTATCCGTGTTCTCCATGATCTGAATCCGGTTAGTTCAAGGTGAAACTACACGGTCAAGGTATATCAAGATAACCCGTTGCAGCATTACAGATATAACAGCTTGAACTGCAGGTGACACCAGAACATACACACGTCTGTGTGCGGGGCTACAGACGGATGTGAACAATATCTATATAAATTATATAGTGTATATTACAATATATAATATAAATTCATAATCATTAGATCGCTTTCAAGTCATGGGCGATGAACATTCGAGTAAGGGTGGCCCGGAACCCGACTTACTCAGTTCAGTAAATAACGCCAAACTCAGCAGATTTCACTATAAGACCTGGATTGTAGCCGGTCTCGGTTTTTTCACTGACGCCTACGATCTTTTCATAATAGGCGTTGTAACAAGCATGCTTGTGCTCTCAGGCTGGGGGAACATGAGCACCTTCGAGAAGTCGCTCCTGGACTCTACAGCGCTGCTTTCAGCAGTTATTGGTGCTCTCATATTCGGCAGGCTTCTTGACAAGCTTGGCAGGAAGGCTATATATGGTATAGAGCTCATCATACTTGTAATAGGGGCTCTTGGGGGTGCCTTCCTGACACCGGTCAACGGAGTCTACATACTTATCATCTGGAGATTCATACTCGGGATTGGCATCGGAGGCGATTATGCAACAAGCTCCACCATCATGGCAGAATATTCCAACACCCATAGCAGGGGAAAACTCATCGGGATGGTTTTCTCAATGCAGTCACTCGGCCTGCTCGCCGGCCCTCTCGTTTCACTCGGTCTTATATATTCAGGGGTAAGCCTGGCAATAGCATGGAAACTCCTGCTGGCATTCGGGGCAATTCCTGCGCTCATCGTGGTGTATTACAGAAGAACACTTCCGGAGACACCGAGATACTCTCTCAGGGTCAAGGGAGACACCAGTAGTGCAGCCAGGAATTGGGAGAAGCTTACGGGAATAAGTACCAACGCTGACCTCAACAATGAGGTTGTAGAACAGTCATGGACAGACATACTGAAGAATCCAAAATTTGCACTTACCCTTCTCGGCACGGCAGGCTCATGGTTCCTCATGGACTGGGCGCTGTACGGCAACTCAATCATGTCTCACACCATGCTCGGGGCACTTGTTCCACAGACAGTGACAGGCATTCACGGCCTCATACTCACAACAACATATTCGGCAATGATCTTCGGGTTTGCAGCATTCCCGGGCTACTGGATAGCAACATTTACCATAGACAGGATAGGACGGAAAACAATACAGACCATTGGATTTCTGGCAATGGCCATCAGTTTCGGAATACTTGGCATATTCCATCAGCTTCTTTCCCCAAACTATCTGGTCGAGTTCCTGGGGCTTTATGGCTTAAGCTACTTCTTCATTGAATTCGGCCCAAATGTTACAACTTTCATCTATCCACCTGAAGTATTCCCCACCAAAGTCAGGGGGCTGGGAAGCGGTGCATCTGCAGCAGGAGGAAAGATCGGGGCATTCGTGGGAACATTCCTGAATGCCGTGATTATTTCCACCATAACTGAATCAGGACTGTTTCTGGTTCTCGCAGGCCTTTCAGTTGCTGGCGTCCTGCTCACCGTCTTCCTGCTTCCCGAACCAAAGAGGCTCGACCTCGAGGAGAGTTCCGGGGAAAACGCATTACTGGCAGCGTCACCGGGAATGGCAGCACGCAGATAGATCTAACACTTCTATCCCAACTTTTTTTGTCCACAGTTGAACCCGGTTTCACAATTTCATAAGAATTTTCTAATGAAAAAAGAAACAAGGAATGCCCACAATGTGAGGTACTTTCAGAAAACTTCCCGGGGGGGCGTCTGTGGTTTTTTACTCAACGAGAATAAATTCATAGCATACTATGGTAAAACCATTATATCCTGAGCCTCACTGGAAAGCGGAACACTATTGTAGTATTGATAGTATTTTTGGGCTTAGACTGTCTTACAACGGGCTATCCATACTACTGGATATTAGTCCCGAAATACAGCAGGATCTTAATTACCCATTCTCTTTCAGCATCGTATTGATGGTTGTATCAAGGTGCTAACAGGCACCCATCCAGTGGTATATTGTTCCCATTGAACTTTTGTTTGGAGGTGCCTGATTACCCAAACAAGAGCATTTTCGAAGAAAGTGTGGGAATCAAGTTGGAAAACAGGAGGTCAAACAAAAAAGGTGGAAGTTTATTCTAATCTTCCTGCTATGAGCTCAGACACGTCCTGTATCTTCATCTTGTCTTCGCGGTTCGTTGTCTTCCTCGCGTCGTCAAGCATGGTCATACAGTACGGGCATGCAGTAACAACGGTAGATGCACCAACTTTATCGGCCTGCTCTATCCTCTTGTGCGAGATCAGCGTTCCCTCCTTCTCTTCCATCCAGAGCCTTCCGCCTCCTGCTCCACAGCAAAGGGCCTTGCTCTTGTTCATTTCCATCTCCTCATAGTTGGCTGCAAAGCTCTTCACAACGTCCCTGGGTTCCTCATAAGTCTTGTTGTACCTTCCAATATAACAGGGGTCATGGTAGGTGTACTTTTCCAGAAGATCTGATTCAAGAGACTTTACCTGCAGTTTCTTGTCAGAGATGAGGCGGTTTATGTATTCTGTGTGGTGATGAACTTCTAGCTCGATTCCAAAATCCTTGTACTCATTCTTCAGTGTATTGAAGCAGTGGGCACAGCTCGTGATGACTTTCTGCACTCTGTGGTTCTTCAGGGTCTCCACATTGCCCTTGATCATCATGTCTGCGAGATATTCATTTCCGGTTCTTCTTGCTGGATCCCCTGTACATTTCTCCTCCTTTCCAAGGATGGCAAATCTCACTCCAGCCTTCTTGAGGATCTTTGTAACGGACTTTGCAATTTCCTGGTTTCTCCTGTCGAAGCTCGCGACGCATCCAACCCAGTAGAGCAGGTCATAGTCTGCGTCGGGAGTCTTTGAAAGATCTACAACGTCAAGACCGTCTGCCCAGTCTGCCCTGGTGGACGGATCTATTGCATACGGGCTGGCGTAAGATTCGATGTTCCTGGTGAGATCAATGACTTCCCTTGGAGCTTTTCCCTGATTCAGGACCAGGGATCTCCTCATGTCAACGATCTTGGGAACATGGTCGATCATCACAGGGCACTGCTCAACGCAGGCCATACAAGTGGTGCAGGACCATAGATCTTTTTCCTTAATGGGGTCTCCAATCACAGTCTTGAAGACCTGGTCTTTCTCTCCGCCCTTGGTCCGCAGCTCCTTCCCCTGAGCAAGTACTACTTCCCTGAGGTCCCAGATTATGTCCCTCGGTGAAAGTGTCTTTCCGGTAAGGTAAGCAGGGCAGTTGTAAGTGCATCTTCCGCACTCTGTGCAGGAATAGAAGTCAAAGTAGTCCTTCCAGTTGAAATCCCTGATGTCGGTTGCGCCAAACCTTGTTTCCTTCTCAAAGTCTATGGGCTTGAGGTTAGCCTGGGAATCTTTTGACAGTAGCACATTAAGGGGTGCAGCAACAAGGTGAAGGTGCTTTGATGTTGGTATATAGGCCAGGAAGACAAGGAAGTCAAGCGCGTGTATCCAGAATGCGACCCAGTAGATGTAATATCCCGTTGAAGCGGAAATCTTTGGAAGTATTGATGCAAGGGCATAGGTTACGGGTGTGTTTGCAGGAGCAAGGTTCTCAGCCAGGCTTCCTGGAATGCTTGCGGATACACCATCAAGGCGGAGAATGGAAAGGATGAAGTATGTGACCATCAGGATGCCCACAAGAGACAGTATGAACCAGGCCTCGAATCCGTTGTAGCCCTGGTACCTGGGCACCCTGATTCCCCAGCGCCTTATGAAGGCATAGATGACATCCAGGATGATGATAAGTGCAAAAATGTCAACAGTGAAGAAGGCTGCGCTCTCCAGTGCTCCGGAAAGAAGCTGACTGGGTGCAAATAAGGCGCTGTAAAAGAAATCACTTGAATAGAATGCGAACGCGATGAAACCCCAGAACATAAGGAAGTGCATTATTCCTCCACCAAGGTCCTTCAGCAACTTCCCCTGAAGGAAGACGTTCCTTAGCACAATGAAGATCCTTCTTCCGATCTGAAGTTTCAGCTCTGGTTTCTTTTCGGGGATCCTGACTGCATTCCACAATCGTTCATAAATAGCGTAAAGAAACAATCCGGCCGAGGCTACCAGGCCGATTAGGAGTATAATAGAGAATACATACATGATAGACACCACTTACGCTTAGGGGCTTTAACTACTGGATAATCTTAAGGCTTAGACCTAAAAAAATCTTTGGTGATATGTTGTGTCCTCACTCAAAATTTGGTTTATCCTGCAAATGATAGTCTCTCAGCACAAGATTTGGTGTCAGACTCATAATCCATGGGTCGGGCACACAACCCAGGAAAACAAGGATTCAAGAACAGAAATTGTTTTCTTTTTGAATCTAAAGGGGATGCCTAACTCAGTGGATGTTAGAGATATCGTTATATGTTGCCGATCAAAATTTCCTTCCATGACAGTTTCGTGGCTCTCTTAACAAAGTAACCCATGACAGTAAGGAAGATGGCTCCAAACAGCAATGCAGCAATCAAGCCTCTTACATTGGGGTACAGTATTACAATAGTTGCCTCCACAACTGCACCTGAAAAGATAGTTACAATGGTTGGAACCCTCACCGGTTCCCATTTCTGCATTCTTCTTCTGACCAGTTCAGGATCTGATGTGGTTTGTTTCTGCAAGTTTAGATATAACACGAAGATGATAGCAGGATTGGACAACCCTTGGAGAAGGAGAAAAACAATGTTATTCGTGCCGGTAATTCCGCCAAGAGTTACTCCGGCAATAAAGATCACAAACGGAGCGAAGCTGAGTGGCAGAAGTATTCTTACGAATTTCAAAACCTTTCGTAATCTAATATTTCTTCGCTCAAATTCCTCTTCTGTAATAACTTGAAATCTCTCCTTGATGCAAATAAACAAATTGCCAAATAAAAGTATTTCCGAATAATTGATCAATTTGACCGGGTCATTTGATGAATCTCCAGTTCCGGTGCCATCAGAAAAGTCAGGGTGGGAAAGCCTGTTGGCCCCCCTTTGCCAAATCTAGGAAGTCAGGGCCTGTACCAGCTTCGGTATTATCTGGTAAAGGTCTCCAACGAGGCCGTAATCTGCTTCATCAAAAATGGGTGCAGACTTGTCCTTGTTTATGGCCACAACGGTTTTGGAACCCCTCATTCCTGCAATGTGCTGGATCTGTCCCGACAGCCCTACGGCAATGTACAGGTTCGGTCTGACTTTCTTGCCTGAAATTCCGACCTGCCTTTCCTCGCTTAGCCACTGGTAATCCAGGCAAACGGGACGGGACCCTGCAAGTTCGCCATTGACAGCCTTGACAAGAGGCTCAACTGAGGCTATTCCCTCTTTCTTGCCTATACCTCTGCCCACGCAAACGATCACCTTGGCCTTCTCGAGGTTCACTCCACTGGACTGTTTCTCCTCAATGCTCACAACCTTTATTGCAGACTCGGAAAGGGGTATTTCGGAAACCTCCGATTTTGAACCTGCCTTCTCGGCATCAGCAATGCCGGGTGCAAACGTGAATACCCTTGCACCGGATTCCTCCTCAAGTACTGTTTTTCCTCCAAGGTAGAACCTCTTTGTCACAGATTTGCCATCCTTTGCCTCAAAGCCTGTTATTTCTGGTATAATTCCGAGGGAAAGCGCCTGGCTTGCTGCACCGGCAACTTCTCTGCCCAGTATGGTGGATGCTACGAACATGTAGTCGTATCCTTTTCCATGGAGTTCCTGGAGGGCTTTGGCAACGTTGTCGTACTGCGCCGCTCCACTCAATTTGAAAACAGTTCCCGCTCCATACTCAGAAAGTTCATCTGCCCTTGGAGATGTTGTTGCAGCATCCACCTCCATTGTTTTTTTCAGATAGGTTACCATCTGAGCCGCCATTTCAGGAAATTCTGAAAAGACAAGCGCCTTCATCTTGATTCCTCCTTTATTACCCTGGCAACCTCAGCAATACCCTTTTCAATATCCTCTATGACGATTTTCTTCCTCTCGCTCTTTGGCGCCTTGTTTGAAAGGACCCTGATATCACTGGCGCCAGTGATTTCTGGATTCTCGTTGTTGATGGGCTTTCGTCCGGCGGCCATGATCTGCATAACGGGTGGAAGCCTTGGCTCGTTGATTTCCTGGGTCACAGAGACAACAGCAGGGAAATCCGCCTGGATTACCATGTTGTTCTCCTCCAGTGCTCTCTTGACTTTTATGGTGTTTCCCTCTATCTCAACCGAGTTGGCGTTGCCAAGGAGAGGCAACCCGAGGTAGCTTGCAAGCTTGCCTCCCAGAAGCCCTGATATGGAATCCGCCGACTGGTTCCCCAGAAGAACCACGTCGTGTTTCAGGGTCTTGATCTTGTCTCCCAGTACCCTTGCAGTGAGGGAGGGATCATTTCCCTGATAACCGTTCAGAATGAAGCCTTCGTCAGCACCCATGGCGTACGCTTTCTTCAGGATGGCACTAGACATCCCGTTTCCGAAGATGAGGGCAGTGACTTTGCCACCGTACTTTTCCTTTAGGCGCACGGCCTCTTCAACCGAATTTTCACTGAGGGTCTCCAACTTCAGAGGGACATTCTTTAATTGTGGTTCTCCAGTCGTTGGATCAGGCTTGACCTGCTCCAGGTCCGGCATCTGTTTTATGAGAACAATAACATCAACCATTCACTTCACCGATTGATTTACTATAAGCTATTCAAGTTCGTATATTTTTGTGTTAAAATTCTTGTTTTTCTGTGCCATGATATGAGATTACACAACAATGTGCGGGATATATTTTAGCAGAAAGTTAATTATTAAATCACTTCATGATAAGGGAAGTAGGAGTTTATTATGCAGGAAGACAATGATGTTTTTTTGGTTCATTTTAAGAGGACTGCCTTCTCAAGGTCAAGGCCAAACGATCCCGAAAGGGACGTTTTCAACACGATCAGAATGGATGAGGCGCTTGGAAATCTCATTAAGAATTCAGTCAGTGAGACAGGAATCAAGCCGGAAGAGGTTAATGACGTAATCACCGGCTGTGCCATTCAGGCAGATGAAAATTGGCTCTACGGAGGCAGACACCCTGTGTTCATGGGCAACCTCCCGTTCAACGTCCCGTCGATGTCTCTAGACAGGGCCTGTTCCTCCTCGCTCAATGCAATGAGCATTGGTGCAATGGAGATAATGACCGGGAATGCAGACATTGTGATGGCAGGCGGAATGGAGCATATGACCCATGTCCCGCTGAACAACAACCCCAACGTCAAGCCAAACATCAAGCTCATAGTCAGGCCGGAGTATGCAAAATACGACATGACCACTTCTTATAACATGGGACTGACCGCGGAGAAGCTTGCCAAGGTTAAGGGCATTGAGAGGGAAGAGATGGACAGATTTTCTGCGGAGAGCCACAGGAGAGCTGCAGAGGCCCAGAAAAACGGTTTCTTCAAAGGTGAAATACTTCCCGTGGAAGTTGAGCGTGGAGAGGATTTTATGACCATTGACACGGATCAGAGCATAAGGCCGGATACCACCTTCGAGTCCCTGTCAAAACTGCCTCCCGCATTCACGAAAGATGGAAAGATTACGGCAGGCAATTCATCGCCCCTGAATGCAGGAGCTGCACTGACGGTGCTGATGTCAGGCAGGAAAGTGAAAGAGTATGGCATTACGCCCATGGCTAAGGTGAAAGGTTTCTCATGGGCGGCGGTGGATCCAACAATCATGGGAGAAGGACCTGTTCCCGCTTCAAGAAAGCTCCTCGAAAAAAATGGCCTCAAGGCCAGTGACATTGACCTCTGGGAAGTGAACGAGGCTTTTGCCGTAGTTGCCCTCAATGCATTAAAGGAGCTCGGCCTGGAACATGGCAATGTGAACATTCACGGCGGAGGCATATCTCTGGGGCATCCTCTTGGTGCATCCGGGGCCAGAATTGCCGGAACACTGGTAAGAGAAATGATTGAGAAGAAGAAGGATTTGGGCATAGCCACACTTTGCGTTGGCGGAGGACAGGGCTATTCCATGCTTTTCGAGAGGGTGTAATTATGGATTTTGATTTTCCTGAAGACATACAGAAAGCAAGAGAAAAAGCTGCAGATTTTGCCAGAAAAGAAATATCGTCAGAAATGGCAAGGGAGTATGACAGGCTGGAGAAGTTCCCCGAGGAACTTCGAAAGAAGGCATTCGAGTACGGAATTATTGACTATGCAAACCCCTGGTCAATGCTTGTGACAATCGAGGAGCTGTGCAGGGCCGACCCGGGACTTGGCATCTCGGCAACGGTTAGCCTGTTCGGCGCTGAGGTGATAATGCTGTTCGGCAGCGATCAGCAGAAGGAGAAATACCTGTCAAGGGTCCAGAATGGAGAGAAAATAATGGGCCTCGCGGTCACCGAACCGGGAGGGGGAAGCGACGTGGCAGGCATCAAGACGACGGCAGTCGAGAAGGACGGCAGCCTTGTTCTCAACGGCGCAAAGATGTTCATCACGAACGGAAACATCGCGGATTTCTTCGTGATGCTTGTGAGAACAACGGAACCGAAAGACGGCAAGAGACACCATGGACTGTCAGCTGTCGTAGTTGATTCTGACTCGCCGGGATTCTCAAAGAACAAGCTCATGGGCAAGCTCGGTGTGAGGGCAACAAACACTGCAGAACTCATTCTTGACAACGTTTCCATTCCTAAAGAAAACCTGATCGGGGAAGAAGGCAAGGGATTCTACTATATCATGACATTCTTCAACATAAGCAGAGCCTACGTGGCAGCCCAGGCAATCGGCATAGCCCAGGGTGCACTGGACAGGATCCTTGCCCATCTGGACAAGCTAAACAAGAGTGGTGAACCCGGAAAGATCACCGAGGAGATACAGTTCCTGGCGGCAGACATTGCCACCAGAATAGAAGCGTCCCGGCTCTTAACCTACAAGGCAGCGTCCTACCTGTTCCAGTTCAGGCCAAACCCGACCCTGACGAGCATGTCAAAGGCGTATGCTTCAGAAACCGCTGTTTTTGCTGCGGAAAAGGCGCTTGAGATCACCGGGTATGCTGGAATCACGGGTGACCTCGAGAGATTCTTCAGGGATGCGAAGATCATGGAGATCTGGGAAGGCACCAGTGAAATAGAGAAACTGATCATATCGAGAAATCTCATGAAAGAATACGCGGGGGCGAACTGATGTCAATGGAAGAGCAGGACATGCTGAAATCGGCGGTTAAGGAATTTGCGCAGAAGGCAATAGTGGACAAGGTATTGAAGATAGAACACGAAGGGATAGACGACTCCCTGCTGAAGGCTCTTGCCTCACAGGGATTCCTGGCCGCTAGACTTCCTGAGAAATACGGCGGCTCCGGGATAGACCACGAAGGATACCTTGCCATACTTGAAGAGCTGGCAACATTTTCACCTTCAGTTGCTGCCATTGTAATGCTTACGAACTCTCTTGCCGGGCCACTCGTTGGAGACAAGGCTCCGGATATCATGGGGAAGGTTGCATCCGGTGAAGCGAGAATAGCAATTTCACTGGCACCCGTCCTCAATGGAAGCATCGATTATGAAGGGCTGGAGAAGTCAGGAAACTCAGTGAAAGGAGAACTGAAGCACACCGCGGTGTCCAATGGTGATTTCGCCATAGCCCTGTCCGAATCAGATGACAACCTCCTGCTTGTAAAGGGCGGACTCTCAGCCGGTTCCCGGGATCAGGGCCTCTCATTCAGGGGGCTGAACTACGGTACCCTGAAAGCAGACTCATCAGACTATGAGGTTCTGAGCAGCGAGGGGAAAAAAGCACTCTCTTCAGCCATAGACAACTCCGATCTGGAAGTTGCAGCAATTGCGCTTGGCATCTCAAGGGGAGCGTTGGACAAGGCAGTTGAATACGTAAAGGTCAGGAAAACTTTTGACCGGCCGTTAAAGGATTATGGCCCTGTATCCGCCACGCTGTCAAAGCTGATGGCTGAACTGGAGATTCTTGGCTGCTACATGAGAAACCTTGATCACGGAAACAGGAAAGACAGGCTCATGATCAAGATTCTGTCTGTTGACCTGGCAAAAAGAGCAACAAAGTATTCACTGCAGTTTCATGGCGGGTATGGCTATATTGAGGACTTTGGTGTCGAAAAATTCTACAGGGACGCCATGGGCCTTTCAATACTTTTCCAGAGACCGCACGAAGACTCTGAGAGGCTTCCATAAGAAATTTGTGGAGAAAAAGCAGGTAATCTAGGAGGATCCTCCATCTTTTTCATCGTCTCCGTTCTTTGCGGTCTGCTGGCCCCTGGAGGGCTGTTGTTTTTCTTAACCTTCTTAAACAAAGTTCCATTTTGACACCACGAAACCGCCGATGAAACCTCCAACAGCAGGTATCAATATCAAATCCACGGCCATCCTTTTGAGCAGTTCAGTGGTCGAGAGGCCAAGCACACTGTAAATCGGGGCGAACACTTTACTGCTGAGGTACTGGTTGCCTACGTATCCCACAAGTGTGTTTATTGTTGACACTGGTATGAACAGGGCAAAAGCCACTGCTATCGCGGATACCACTATTCCTGCTATGAGACCCGATAAGAATCCTCTTCCTGAACCTCTGGAAGCCATTCCAGCTACGACTCCTGCTACAAGCCATCCATAGATGGCGAGCCAGCCGAATAGAACCAGCATAAGAATTCCTACCAGAATTCCTGCGCCGATACTTCCATACATCAGACGATTCGAATCCATTGCCCTAGGCTAGCCCATATGATATATATAAAAATTTATCTAGATAACATGTACATATGACTTTTCGCCATATGGCCAGAACAATCCGTCACTCCATTTTCCGCAGTCCTGGCAGGTGATCTGTGCCAAGCTAACAATATTAGTAGGGGATGCAATGACATGGCAGTGACAGGAAACAGCCCCAGGATTGGTTACTTCGGCAAGGAAGGTTCCAACACTGAGTATGCTGCAAAGGAGATGTACAGGGGGGAGTTCAGGGGTTTCTCATCCATTCAGAGCGTATTTCAGGCAGTGAAATCAGGGGACATCGACTACGGCGTGGTTCCAATTGAGAACTCAGTGGAAGGATCTGTGGGAATAACAAACGACCTTCTTTACAGGGATGAAGTGTATATTGTTGGCGAGCTCTATTCCAAGATTACGCATTGTCTAATCGTGAGGCCGGGTACAGGACTCGAGTCTGTGAAAAATGTCATTTCCCACCCGCAGGCTCTTGGGCAGTGCTCGGAATACATTTTTAAAATGGGACTCAACACAATGCCATTTCCCGATACCGCATCAGCCGTCGCCTCCCTGGCGGAAGTGAGATATTCCTCCTATGCTGCAATAGGGAGTGAAAGAACGGCGGCCTTGTACGGAATGGAGGTACTTGCAAGGGATATCGGGGATTTTCCCGATAACCACACCCGATTCGTATCCATTTCTCGAACTGTCGCAAAAAGATCTGCAGAAGGCATTCAGCTCAAGGCGTCCATAGTGGTTTCCCTGGACCACAGGCCAGGTTCACTGAACGGGATCCTGGAAATCTTCAGCAGGAACGGGATCAACCTCACAAGGATAGAGTCGAGGCCTGTTAAATTCTCACCCTGGCGTTACATATTCTTCCTGGATGCAATATACAGAAATGAATATGAAACGGTGTTTGCGGAGATAAGGGAGAAAAGTTCCACCTACAAGCTGCTTGGAATTTATCCTGCAGCAGTTTTGTAGGGCATTACTTTTGTTCAGGCAGCTTCTTCCTGAAATTCTTTGTTTCCCCTGTGATCATTCCCTTCTCACTGAAATGCTCCGTCACCTGGACCCATGTCAGGAAGCAGCCGTCAACCAGTCCTTCTTTAGGTTTCTGTTCCGCCATTTCACTCACCAAGATGTTGTGAATAGAACCAAAGCATTCTTGTCCAAGCCTCGTCACTGGCATCCTTGTTGTAGCTCATTGCGGTGTGGTTGAAGAACGCGTGGTAGGTTCCCGGGTATATCTTCATCTCGAAAAGGTTCCTGTGCTTCACAACATTTTCCATGAGCTCAGGCAGGCCATTGTTGATGGAACTATCCTCTCCTGCATAAAGTCCAAGCACTGACCCCTTTATGTTAGCGAGATCATCTATTTGCCGGGGATTGGCGCCGTAGAAGATAACCGATGCTGAAAAAGGCACCTGTGTTGAAAGCTGGAAAGCCAGGCCGCCACCGAGGCAGAACCCCACAACACCCCTGTCTTTTTCCATCTTTCCGTCAAACAGATGCTTGTAGGCATACTCCAGATCCATGATCATGTTCCTTTCCGTCTGCTGCCTGTTGAACATGATTCCGTCAATTATCTTCTTTGAAGTATCGGTTGACTTGGAGACTATCTCCTGGATGGCACTCTCATCTCCCCTCTTCTCGGGGGGAAGTGTCCAGAAAGGCCTCATTGCATCCATTATGTTTTCTTCAGTGAAGATTTCGACCTGCTCCTTCCTTGAATACAGGTGGGGGGCAAGGGTTTCATAACCATTCTGTGCAAGCCTTCTGCATACGTCTTTAATGAAATCTGTAAGCCCCCAGATCTCCATGACCACAAGGACGCCAGGATGTTCTTTTCCATCATCCGGTTTAGCAGAAAATACACGCATATCAGTTCCGTCGTGCGTTTTTATATTGAATTCTTTCTCCAACACTTTCGTTTTATCGGGCATCAATCCTCCTAAGTTTGAATTCTATTTATGAATTTCTGATTTTTACCTGGATCTACAAATTTATGGCGTCAGGAATGACATGTCTGCGCAATAGGCACCTAAAAATAAAACTTAAATTACATTAGAGGTATCTATTAAGATTATACCGGAGGTGTGAAGTTGATAGAACTCAACAAAAAGCAGGTAAAGGAGATCAGAAAGCTAATCAAGAAAGGTGTAGAAGTGCCCGATATCTGTGCCCAGTTCAGCATAGCTCCAGAGACATGGAGAGATGTGTCAATCAAGTACGACTTCTTCAGATGAGGCCCCTGACACCATTTATTTTCTGGCGACAGCAATGCTGAATCCCGTGTTCCAGGCTTCAGCAGGGGAACTGCGCGCCTGATATCTCGTCGCATATGCATTTAAGTACTCTCTGCCATTAACTGAGTACCCGAAAAAATGAAGATTGGATTCTTTACTACAACTTACTATCCAACACCAGACGGTGTATCACACTATCTCAGGGACGTAAAGCACGAACTGGAGAAGAGGGGTCACGAAGTCCATGTTTTTTCCTTCAACGGAGACAGGCATGAGAAGAACGTCCACATCCCGACCACAATTCCTTTTCCCGTTTATCCTCAGTACCGCATGCCCCTGAATCCTTTTCCCATGTACATGTACAAGATTGCAAAGAGGATCGGGTTTGACGTTATCCACATACACGACCCGTTCATGGGTTCAATCGGCTACAGGCTTGCCAAAGCCATGGGCATTCCGGTGGTGGCAACATTCCACACCGACTTCGTGAGGATGAAGGAATCCCTCAAGATGCCTTTCAAGGAGATTCTTTTCAGCCTTTCATGGAGATACAACTCGTATCTTTACAGGAAATGCAACCTGGTTCTTGCACCAAGCCTGAAGACAATGGAATACCTCAGGGAAATGGGGATCAGAAACACAGAGGAGCTGCCCCTTTTTGTGGATACGTGGAAATACAAATCCTGCGAGAAACACATGGATCCCTTCATCGTACAGTATCTTGGAAGAATAACTAGGGACAAGGGGGTTTTCCGTGTACTGGATGTGGCAGAGGCGACGGGCAGTCAGAGCGGGGTTAAATTCATAATATCAGGAACCGGGCCGGATGCCGAGACCATTGAGAAAGAGGCAGGAAGGAGAGGCCTGCTGGACAGGGTGACATTCACGGGATATGTTGACGAGAAAAAGAAGATAGAATTGCTCTCTGCCGCAAATGTCTTCATCTACCCCTCCGACACGGACACCTTCGGGATATCCGTGCTCGAAGCACTCTCTTCCGGAATGCCGGCAATAATCCCCGAGGGCTTTCCGCTCACGCATTATGACGGAAAAGAGGATTCGGGCCTTCTGGTAGTGGATTTCTGCAAACCCGGTGCCGTATCTGAAGAGATAATAGGCCTCAAGGCGGATGCAGAGAGAATGTCCATGCTCAACACCGCAGCGAGGGCCTTTGCCACCGGGAACTTCAGCATGGAAAAGCATTGTGACAGGCTTCTTGGGATCTACGGGAAATTCATTGCTTCTGCAGAACTCGCCAGGGCTGTAGCCACAGCATAAGGCAAGCGCAGCCAGACCAAGTTATTTCAACAGAGATGCATTATCCCTTGGCGAAGTTGAAAGGAGTGAGCGACACTTACCACACAGGCCCAGATGCTGACCCGATCCAGTCCGGGAAAGAGGATGCTGGAGGCTCCCAAGCTAGGAACTACAGGCTTTCTCTCATATATTCTGCAACTATAATCGTAATGGCAACAGTTTCGGCACGCTCAGTAAACAACATGGTTGCAACGACACTGCCTTTCCTGGCCAAGTACAGTTTTTCATACAGCAACGTGCTCGTGGGCTTTGTTTCGGCGGCACTGAACATCTCAACCTTTGCCGTCACGTCCTATCTTAACCCCATGCTGAAGAGTTCAACAAGAAGGAAGGTATTCATTCTCGCCACCGGAACAATCCCGGCATTGATGTTTCTTTACTACATTTCAACTCCGCTTATCCTGTGGCCAGTTGCCGTTGCCTCAGGCCTCGCCTTCGGCTTCGTCTTCCCCAACATCATCACCTCTGCAACACTGCACCATGACCATCTCATCCAGATGAGGCTGCTGGCCATCTATTCACTCAGCCTGAGCCTCAGCCTGGTGATCGGGCCGTCCCTGGAGACCTGGCTCCTGACGTTCCTGAGTTACAAGCAGATATTCCTCCCATTCCTTGGCGTTTCCCTCATGGGTTTCGCCGTATCACCCTTCATAAAATTCCCGAAAGTCACGAGGGAAATAAGGGGAAGGTCTGCACTGAGAAACAAGGGGCTCGTTACGTCGTTGCTCGCCATCACCATCTACAATGTCCCCTTCGCCGCCATAACCTCGTTCCTCGTGATCTTCGCTGTGGACAGGTTCTCCGTGCCCAGCAGCACTGCCTATTCGGTATTCATCTATTTCTTCCTGACATCATTCATTTCACGTCTCCTGATGGCAATCCGCCCGTTCAGGTCACTCTTCCCGCCCCTGATCGCTTCTGCCATGATCACAATCACAGGCCTCATACTCATACCGCTGATGCCATCGTTCTTCTATTTCGTCCTGGTCATGGCCCTCATGGGAATTCCCCACGGGACAATCTTCCCCATGTCCTCCATGCTCGTGGCCAGGGGCACCGCGCCAGAGGAGCGCAGCGTGGCCAACTCCTATTTCCTTGCATACAACAACATCCTTTTCATCATAATACCGGTAGTATTCGGGGCCCTCAGCATAAAGGCGGGATTCACGCTGAGCTATCTGGCCCTTGCAGCCTCGGCAGTGGTTTCCACTGGCCTTCTCACCACTCGTTACAGGAGCCACAAAGAACTGTTCAGCAGGTGATATTCTCCTGATAATACGGGATACGGCTGGATGTCAGGCTGGCTTTCTTTTGGCTATTTAACTTTTTGAATATAGATTATTTGGGTGTATATATAGGTCTATGACTGTCTATATGTATATTGATAGTTATTGGATTTTGTATATATATTCGGGGTTCATCTATCTTCTGAGAACCAATGAATACAAGAAATGTTGCAATTGCAGTAATTGTTGCAATAATAATTGTAGTTGCAGGAGTGGCAGCTTTCGAGCTACACAACAGCAGCGGTTCAAGCCAGAAGGTAACTTTGACTGAAACAGGCTCAAGTCTTTTGTACCCTGTGTTCAACCTTTGGGCCAAGAACTACACTAATGCTACAATAACGACAGCTTCAACAGGTAGTGGAACTGGAATTTCCAGCGCAATATCAGGCACATCCCTCATAGGGGCTTCTGACGCCTATATGCCTCCATCTGACTCCAACGCCAACCCGTATGTTATGAACATACCCATACTGATTTCTTACCAGTACATCGTCTATAACATACCTGGCCTGAACAGTCAGACGCTGAAGTTCAACGCCACCATACTGGCAGGCATCTACAATGGATCAATCTCAAACTGGGACAGTCCGGTCATAGCAGCCGCCAACCCCAGCGTTACATTCCCGAGCCACAGCATAACACCAGTGCACAGGTCCGACGGTAGTGGAGACTCATTCATGTTCACCTCATTCCTGAGCAAGGGAAACAGCTGGTGGGCAAAGAATGTCGGAGCTTCAACAAACCCGTCATGGCCCGCTAACGTTGCAAACTCAGCAACAGGTGCACAGAACAGCGGTGTAATCGCCACCATGAACTCGACCCAGTACAGTATTGGATACGTGGCAGCAACCTATGCTTCCTCAATACACGATGACGGAT
>OFHE01000033.1_pt1 | contig 21830 bp, 20 predicted proteins | sample 1521981 | NCBI WGS metagenome assembly OFHE01 (sample SAMEA2464839, study PRJEB22497) | soil metagenome | biome: Grassland; feature: Farmland; material: Clay | place: Australia | collected 2013-02-01 | depth 1.4 m
AGATATGGGAGCATGACCTGCCAAGTGAGTCCGTTGCTGACAAAAATGCCGGCAAAAGTGGGAATGCTCCTGGCAAAGAGCAGGCCATATACCGAAGAAGTTATTCCACCGGTGAATTCATAAATGGCAATGACCAGAAACAGAACCGGCAAAACACCTGCCGATGTTCTCACTTTGTTCTTCGAAGTCAATACAAAGAATGGGATAAGCAGCGCAGGGAAAATCTTGAAAGCCGCACCTATTGAAGCAAACAAGACTGCCCTGCCTGAATAACCTGACCTGTATGACAGGAGAGCCTGAAGCATGAATGCCACAGCGAGAATGTCCAGCTGCCCCCACAGTACTGCAACTATTACCACCAGGGGGTTTATCAGCCAAAGTTTCTGGTTGTAAGATCCTGAAAGTTTCTTCAGAACATGGTGAGTCCAGAAGAAGGCCGCCACCATGGGAATCTTCAGGAGAAAATAAAGTACTATGAGATTGAAGCCTGCAAGGCTCCTCCAGGCACCATATGGTTGCCCGTATTCCGTTCCAATGAAATTAAGGGTGGTGTTTGACACTCCGGGAAATCCATGAAACAGCAAGTATAGCTTATCAACAAGATAGCTCCACGGTATGTATCCCGGAGGATATGTCCATTGCAGGCCAGGCAGAAGATTGGCGGAAGGGATATAGGGACTCGTACCGAATATGACCCTGAAACCTGATGATAAAAGGAAATACATATCATATCTCTGGCCATAAAAAACGCTGAGGAAAAGATAAACGGGAATCAGGAGCCATGTTCGTGACAAACTGAATTTCTGAAGTAAGAAGAATGCACAGATCAGGCCAATACCCAGATAGAGCAGACCTTCTGCTAACAGGTTGAGATAGGTGCCGGTAACAGTTATGGGCACCTGGATTGTATTGTTATTCACCTGTACATCCAGCACTCCACCGTTGCCCGAGTTGTCGGGAGGCAGGCTTACATAAGTGGTAAAAAACGGGCGGGGTGTAAAACTGTAATTTCCCGCTTCGCTCAAATGGCCGTTGCCTGAGAAGAGGATATCCACGTGCGAAAAATTATCCTGGCCCTGGATGGTAACCTCGATCTTTACATTTGATGGTACCGGACCCATGCCGTATATGTGCACGGGCGAAACACCAACCTCAACATTGTTTGATTTCTGGCTGTAAATGTTATCCTGCTGCCCGTTCAATGAGTAGACGGATGATGTGACCACGCATGCTATACCCATTATCAAAATGGCATACAGTATCCTCTTTTTCATGGGTGTTGTCCGGACGCCGTTTTTTCCCAAGTGCTACCACTTATGATTTAACAGGCCTTGGGGTCTTCCTCAGGTAAAACAGGGCTACCAGGAAATTGATGACATACAGGGCAAGAAGAATATCATAAAGGCCGGGGATATAATTCATGTTGCCCTGGTATCTTGTTACTCCAAACAGGTATGCGGCAAACGCCTGAATGGTGTTGAAACCTACGGAACTGTAAGTAAGGGTGTCAGCGAGCAGGAACACCACCATAATGATGGAAACTGAAAGAGATGTCAGTATCACTCTTCTGCCAGGCTTCAGGATCAGAATGAACGCCCCTATGAGATCAATTATCCCGGTTGCCATCAGGCCGAACCAGTGGTAAAAATATGGTTTAACACTCCCAAAATCGGTTTGAAGGTTCCTGTCGGTGTACAGCATCACTGCAATGACAATGAATGATAAAGCGTACAGAAGCGCCATATACCTGGTTCCATAGTTTTCATTTTTGCTCATTTAGTACAATAAATATTCACTGTCAACTATTTATATTTAACTAATTTACAAAGATTACTAATTTAGAATGAATCGACAATGTCATGGAATCTGGAAATTTTAGAAATTCGGAAAAGGTCAGATTTATGGCATGATTCCCGGAATCTGTGAGGATTTTTCCGTGAAAAACGAGAACGAGCAGAGAAATGACGCTTTCAAAGAGGAATATCGGACAAATTCCCAGATGTTTCGGCAAGTAAGTGATAAAACATTTTTTAGGTATTATTGATCACCTATACATAAATGACTCTAGAGAACCAGGATAAAATGACGCTTACAGAAACCGCGTATAAGTACATATTTGACGGCATCTTAGGTGGAAGATACAGGGCCGGGCAGTCGATCAGCCCGGACAATATTGTCAAGGCCCTGAACATGAGCAAGACCCCTGTGAGAGAAGCCCTGGTTCAGCTCGAAGTGGAAGGCCTTGTTTTCAGAAACGGGAGATACTACAATGTCATTTTTCTGGATGAAAACGAGGTTCTGGAACTTTATGAGATAAGAGGAATACTGGAATCGGAAGCAACTTTTCTTGCAACAAAGAAACTGACGCCCGAGCTCCTGAGTGACCTGAAGAATACACTTGAAATGATCAAGAGACTGAACCAGATGAAGGATCCTGAACCTATCAAGCTCGCCAACCTCAACGGAAAGTTTCATTCCATAATTGCAGCCGGTAGCGGCAACAGATACATTTCCGAGTACACTGCACAGATCAGGCTGAAATTGAAGGTTATCAGAACCGCACTTTTCAGCAGCAGCGACAGGCGTATGAGTGAGATAAAGGAACATGAGGCAGTCCTGAAGGCCATGGAAGCTGGAAATGCCCAGGAGGCAAAGGACAGGATGAAATCTCACGTAAATGAAGTTATAGAATACCTCAGGACGAACGTCCTCAACAGGATTTACTGAGGCAAAACCTCTTCATTTTTTGGATAAAATATGAAATTTTTTGCAGCGATTGTTCCACCGGTACAGTTTTCCATGATGGTATCCGATTTCCAGAAAAGATATCCTGAGAACAGGCAGCCAGGGATTGTTGAACCGCACATCACTGTCAAGACCCCGGATGGTTTGACAGGTGACCTTTCATGGCTTGCCCCCTTGAGGGAAGAGTGCCGTAAGGTCCAGTCTTTCGAGGTAAGCATACTTCAACCGGAAACCTTCGACACATCCGTCCTATACCTTGGAATAGAGTCCGGTAAGATAACAGATCTGCACAGGTCTCTTGTGGAATGTGTCAAGCCAACTCCTGCGGAAATCAGGGAGAATTTTGAACTCGAACGGTACGAGCCCCACCTCACTCTCGCCATTTCCGATGATTTGATGACACCCGATCTTCTGGAAAAGATCAAAAAGGAAGCGGAATCAGAGTTCACTGGTGTTTTCAGATTCAATGCCATGTTTGCCAGGATTTTCAGGGAGAATCCCGACGGCAGCTATATCCAGTACGAGGATATCCCGTTTGGAACAGCACCTCCTTCCGCTCCGTGAAAGCAGCTTCAATCATAGCGTTTTGCCAGAGAGTAGGCTATGGCAAATGGAACAAGGATCCATGCTATGCCCGCGATTATCAACGTCCATTCTGTTACTCCATACGCTGCGGGGTTGACCGTTACTGTTGACAGGAACCCGACATGGTTCGTAAAGTAGAACTGGACAAGGCTGCCATATCCAGCAGGGCTCGCATATCCAAAAGCAACGTTTCCATAGATGTATGCTGAACTTACCCTTGACACCCCAAATCCACCCAGTACGGCTGCGGGTATGATGAGCCAGAAGATGTCCATGACAATGAACAATGAGATGGCAATCCCCAGGAGGAATCCCTGGGAACGAACAAGGTGAGACGCCATGTACATGAGTGCCAGGAATGCCAATCCTTCAACAATATAGGTCCAGATAAAGAATAACGAGAAATACAGGCTCAGGTCCATGCCAAAGAAGTGCCTGATCATGAGATCACCGATTATTGTGGACACAACCACTGAGAATGCTATGGAAACAGAATTGGCAAGAAATCTCGACGTGATTATTCCCTGACGGGTGACAGGACGTTTCATGACAGATTCAAGAACGCCGGTTGCACGATCCTTCCCGTAGGTAAGGTATGCGGTGAAGATCCCGAGGATCGGCACGAGCAACCCGAGTGTTGTGCCTATTCCGGTCAATACAAGATTCTGCAGCATTGTTTGCGTTATGGGCATATAAACGGAGGCTCTTCCTAAGAAATATGCAATATTTCCAGACGGGTGCACATACCCGCCGCTTGAGTCGATCAGGGCAATTGCAAATGTCCTGTTCAGCAGATCTGGAGGGACGTGGGGGAAAACGGTCACAATGGAGAAATCAGACAGGTTCGCCTCATAAGTTGCATTGGATATGAGATAAGAGCTGGTTTCACCAAGGGAATATGTTCCAACGTAAGCAGTCACCTGGGGTGACAGGCTGCCGTTCGGGCCAACGTATAGCACCTGGAACCCTATGTTTGAATTATTTTCCCTGCTGATGATGCCGGAAGATATGCTGTAGCCTGCGTAAGGAAGGAGAGGTGAGATGTTGATCGTAACTTTTGGAGACGAGAAAGAAGTTCCAAACACCGTGTAACTGTAGTTCATGGATACAGCAGTGTTGTTCGTTGCATCATAGGGCAGTGTCACATTGGCGAAACCGGAGGCCCCGGAAACAGAAGAATAAGTGATTCCCTGATCATTGTAGTTCACGTTGAGATCACTGTATGGCTGGCCGTATGGATCAAACGCATAGGTGACAATTGTGGCATTACCGCCTGAAAGATAATAACCATAAGTCACTGCAGGTGTCCTCGATGCGAGCGGAGTCGTATTGAAGTTAACGGCCGATTCATAGGACAACAGTGTGGAAAGGCCTATGATCGCCACAATGAGCAGTATGACAAACTTGCTGGTGAGTGTCCTTCTTACCTCATAGGTGAAAGGTTTCAAAGCTTATCACCCACTATGGTGAAGAAATACTCTTCCAGGCTCTCTCCTGCTGTTTGAATGCTCCTCAGGCGATATCCATTCTTCACAAGCGCCGATGATATTTCCGGATACTGTTCCCTCGTCACATTGAGATCCTTGAGAACAATGTCGTTTCCGGTCACTTTTACATCCCCATATTTGCCAAGCAATCCCTGAAGTTCACCATCCGGGTTGTCTATGCTGATGTAAATGGTCTCCTTCCCAAGGTTCCTGATCTCATCCTTTGTTAGTGTCTTCACAAGCTTGCCATGGCTGATTATGGCAACCCTGTCGGCGATGTTCTGGACCTCGGTGAGAATGTGTGATGACAGGAGGATTGCCTTGCCTTTTGCTTTCAGGCCTTTTAACATGCTTCTCACAAAAACCACCCCTTCCGGATCCAGTCCGTTGAAGGTTTCATCAAACAATATGTTCTGTGGATCCCCGATTAGAGATTCTGCTATGGAAAACCTCTTCTTCATTCCCTGGGAGTAACCGCTAAGTTTTCTCCCCAGGTAGGGTGTCAGCCCCACTGTGTCGAGGCTCGATCTTATGAGCGTTTCGGCATCGGGTCCCGTGATCCCGTAGAACCCGGCAAAATATTTCATGAGCGTGAGCGGCCTTGCATTGGGTTCAAAATTTGGAAACTCGGGAACCCAGCCTATTCTCCTGGAAGCCTCAAGTTTCTGTGAGACAATGTCAAAGCCGTCAATCCTGATGGATCCCCTGGTTGGCAAAATGATCCCGCAGGCCATCCTGATCGTGGTTGTTTTTCCCGCCCCGTTGAGTCCAACGAGGCCAAGGATTTCTCCATCCTTTATGTCAAGCGTAACGTCCTCTACAGCCAGAGGCTGTTTTGGCGAGTAAGACTTGGAAACACCTTTTATTTCAATCATAATGGCTCTCGCCGGGATTGAGGGTCACTCAAACTGGAGGCTTAAAAAATATCTGAAAATGGGTAATAAGTTTATCCCTTTGAGCGAGAAGACCCCTCCCTTTCCAGTAGATCAAAAATTTATTGATTTGTCAGACAATTGTGTGACATGGACCTATCAGGGTTAATGAAAAGTACCATGCCACACAGCAGGCTTAGCCTCCTGATGAACTTAAGATTTTCCGGATCGCTTAAGTCTACCATGGGTTTTGGCAATGCATCGAGTGAAGACTTCACCATGCGTACAATCATGCTTGCATCCATGACCAACAGCTATGTTGAAGGATCGGCAAAACTCATCGGGGCATGTGGACAGACCGTAAGGAATCATCTCGCAGACAAGGATCCGGAGAATCTGCTTAGGATCAATGGAGATTTAATTGCCACTGCGAGAGACATGGGACTGCTCAGGAAACCCATGATCGTAGCCATGGACTGGCATGACGAGATGTATTACGGTGACAGGAAGGCAGAGGGCATAATAGGAACGAAAAACAGGGCGGGAACAAACTATGCCTATGAATATGCAACAGCATCCGCGGTGATCAGGGGCGAAAGATTTGTTGTCGCAGTCATTCCCATAAGGGAAAGAACCATACTGGGCATGGTTGCAGCACTCACCTCCAGTGTGGAATCACTGGGAATAAGGATCAGGGTGCTCCTTCTCGACGGTGGATTCTACTCCATCGACCTGATAAATTACCTGAATGCAGGAAAGATCAGCTTTGTCATCCATGCACCAAAGCTGAAAAAGGAGTGCGGGAACAATGAAGTGGACATGGAATATTCAACGAAATCACACCGCAGGAGAAAGAAGGAACAGGCATCCTTCCGGGTGGTGTCAATATACGGTCACAGCAGGAAGGGCAGGATGCTGTACATATTCGCAACGAACATGCAAGTTCAGCCGAAATACCTGTTGAAGCTGCACAGGAAGAGGTGGGGCATAGAGACAGGATACAGGATGATACGGAGATTCCTTGCTAGGACCACTTCCAAGAGACTCAGCGTCAGGCTGCTCTATTTCTATCTTGCAATGCTTCTTTACAACATATGGGTAATGATGAACATAGGATCAAGTGTGAGGATAATAGCGGATGGCCTCAAGGTTCTCATTGCATCTTCCCTTGTAGTGCAGAATCCATTCATGATGAATATTGCTCCCTGTAATGGCGGTTCAGGAGGTGATTTTTGATCTACTGGAAAGGGAGGGAATGAAAGCGAACGAAAAATTATTAAACAATAATAACATCTAATAATTAATGTTCAGGACTATTAAGCTCAACCTTCCCTATGACCCTCCCCTACTTGAAACGGGAAGACAGTTCAGGGAAGCCTGCCAGGCAGTCCTGGACTACGGTTTTGCAGAGAGGACGTTCAACAAGAACAAGCTGAACAGAGGGACCTACAGAGACGTTAGAGAAGCGATACCAACCCTGCCATCGGCACTGGTGCAGACGGCAAGAGATACAGCTTCAGAAACACTGAAACAGACAAAACTCAGGAAAAAAATACACAGAAAATCCTTAACCATAAGATACGACAGGAGGACATTCAAGTTCTGTCCTGACTCACTTACACTTTCCCTTACGACTGTACAGGGAAGACTTGTATTTCCAGTCAGGGATTCCCCCCTCATAGAGAAATACAAGGGGGAATACACAAATGCACAGGTTGTTTTTGATGAAAGGCATAGAAAAGCGTACGTGATGATTCAGATAGAGGTGAACAGGGAGGTAGAAGTAAAGGAAGGAATAGAGGACATCAAGGTCGTGGGAATAGACAGGGGCATAAAGAACCTAGCAGTATTGTCGAACAATATGTTCTTCAACTCAGGGCATCTGAAAGACGTGAAAGGGAGGTATAGATACAACAGGAAGAGACTGCAGCACGCAGGCACTCGTTCCGCTCACCGTAAATTGAAGGAACTGAGCGGAAGAGAGAGACGGTTCGTGCTTGACACAAATCATGTGATATCAAAGAAAATCGTTAATCTTCCCTATAATGTCTTTGTCCTTGAAGCGCTGAGGTCTTCAAAGATGAAGCATAAGGGCATTGGACGGAGGTTCAACCATAAACTCGGTTCATGGTCTCCCTACCAGTTACAGCAGTTCATGGAATACAAAGCAGAAGAAATGGGCAAGTCTGTGAAATACGTTGACCCAAAATACACGTCACAGAAATGCTCCAGGTGTGGATACATCAATAAGGGGAGCAGGAACGGTTCTGTATTCCACTGCCTGAACTGCAGCTTCGAACTTCATGCTGATCTGAATGCGTCAAGAAACATTGGAGTGCTTGGTAAATCTGAGTACTTCAGGCTGTTGTCAACCAGCCAATCGTTGCGTTCCGGTGAAACCATGCCTACGGGCATGGCTGAGGGCAGCAACAAGCCCCATCCGTCAGGGTGGGGTAGTTGACTGTTGTGATCCGCATGGCAAACGAATCTGAAACCCGATTGAGGAAGTCCTGAAACAATCAATGTTGAAGCCATTCCAGTTGAGATTGCCCGTTTCTCAAATTCTAACGCCAACTCCGAAGAGATTTATATCAATTCTCCCATTAACTGTCTGGAATGAAAGATAAGAGAGTCATAGTCACTGGCGGAGCAGGATTTATCGGAAGCAACCTTGTTGAAAAACTTGTTGTGGACAACGAAGTACTTGTGATTGACAATTTACACACAGGAGACAATGAGAACCTTAGAGAATTCGAATCAGAGAATCTCAAGGTTCTAAACCAGGACGCCAAGAGCATAAACAACATAGACTACGATGCCGATGTTATATTTCACCTGGGGTTCTATTCAGCATCCCCAATGTACAGGCAGGACCCCCATCTCGTTTCTGAAGTGGTGGATGGAATGATTAGCGTTCTGGAATACGCGAAGGAACGGGAAGCTCCAGTGGTTTTTTCTTCAACATCCTCGATTTACAATGGAGTGACACCGCCACACAGGGAAGACATAATCCCTTCAGTTACGGATCTATACACAGAGGGGCGAATTGCCGCCGAAAGGCTCAGCCAGCTTTACAACACCCTGCACGGGGTCAATGTATCGGCCATGAGGTTCTTCTCGGTTTACGGTTACCACGAAAAGGCAAAGGCAAGTTTTGCGAACCTGGCTACTCAGTTCCTGTGGGTAATGAAGAAAGGGGAATCGCCCGTCATATACGGAGATGGTGAGCAGAGACGGGATTTCGTCTTTGTAACAGATGTTGTAGATTGTCTCATCAGGGCTTCTGAACACAAGGGTTTCGATGTCTTCAATGTTGGCTACGGTAAGAATTACAGCCTCAACCAGCTGGTTGACAAGCTGAACAAGCTCCTGGGAACAAGCATAGAGCCGGAGTACATAGAAATGCCAGTCAAGAATTATGTCATGGAAACTCTCGCAGACACCTCAAAGGCACAGAGCAAAATTGGCTTCAAGGCTGGAATTGACCTCGATAAGGGATTACAGCTGATCAACTCGTATTACAGGTGATAACACGAAAACAAGAATGATAATGTCCAGGACTCCACTGCGCATTACATTCGTCGGCGGGGGAACAGACATCCCCTCATACTACCGCAATTATGATTCAGGAGCTGTTGTATCAGCCTCCATAAACAAGTACATTTATGTGGCTGTCAATAAGAAATTCGACTCGAAGATCCGTGTGAGTTACTCAGTAACGGAAATAGTGGATCACGTTGATGACATCAAGCATCCCACCGTGAGGGAAGCCATGAAGCTCCTGGAAATAGATGGAGGTGTGGAGATAGTCAGTATTTCCGATATCCCGTCAAGAGGAACCGGGCTAGGATCAAGCAGCACATTTCTCGTAGGCCTCCTGAATGCGCTCCATGCATACAAGGGGGAACACGCTTCACCTCTACAGCTCGCGGAAGAATCAGTAAGGATAGAAAGGGAGATCCTTGGTGAGCCCGGCGGAAAACAGGACCAGTACATGGCAGCATACGGCGGCATCCAGTTCATGGAGTTTCACAGAGACGAGCGCGTTTCCATCAAACCCATAATCATGAGCGAGGAATCCAGGAATATACTTCAGGCTAACCTTCTTCTTCTTTACACAAACAGGGAAAGAAGTTCCACTGATATCCACAAAGTGCAGGCCAGCAGGGTTTCCTCGAAGTTCGAAAGCTACAATCTCATGAGGGGGCTGGCTTTTGATATGTTTGGCACAATGTGCAATGGTAACATTTCCAATGTGGGTGGCCTCCTGCACAGGAATTGGGAACAGAAGAGATCACTGGCCGACGGCATTTCGGACCCCATGATAGACAGATGGTATGAAACTGCACTCGACAACGGTGCCATCGGGGGCAAAATGATTGGTGCCGGCGGCGGCGGATTCCTGCTCCTTTTCGCACCTGAAGAGGCACACCAGGGCATTGTGAACAGCCTTCCGGACCTCAAACAGGAGAATTTCAACATAGAATACGACGGCAGCCGCATAATATTTGTTGGTGATTAAGGGGGTCAGGAATCTGGATAGTGTGGAAAATGAAAAACTCAGTTCAATTCTGAACGAAGTCAAGGCTGAAGTAAATCGCGCCCATAAGAAATATGGAAAGTTCAGGTCAAGCCACGAAGCCTATGCAGTTCTTCTGGAAGAATCAGAAGAACTCTGGGAGACCATAAGAAAAAAGCAGCCTCCGGAAAGGTCTAGAGAGGAAGCAATTCAAGTGGCCGCTGCAGTGGTCTGCTTCATTCAGGATCTCCTGTGAACCGGGCTCAGTCCGGAACGTTTGCACAGGCTATGGAATTCCCAAATACATAGACAAGACTCCCGTTATTGCTTGCCAGTGCCCTGTAGAAAGGTATTGGACTGGGAAAGAGGTATTGGCCGTTTCGAGTCAGGAAACTGTAGTAAGTATTTTTCCAGGCTACACTGCCTGTGGAATAGTTGACTTCGACAAAGTATGCGTGTGAAGATGGGAAAGCCGATAAGTTTGTGGTTTCGCTGGAAAGCAACAGCATGTTACCGGACAAAAGATTCATTTGAACACCATCCGGATACGGAAGAGTTAAGTTCCATATTACCGACCCATTATGGGAAAATCCCAGAAACCTGAGCACTTTGCCCGGATAGGCAGTGGTTGAATTTGTAACATAACGGGATACTGTCACAGCTATATGCCCATCAGGGAGCACTGACAATCCCACGTTTGTATTGTTGTTGACGGTGCTGAAGACATTGTCATGATAATTGAAAAGCACAACAGCCAGGCTGTCATGAAAACCGTATCCGTATAAAGTGAATGTCCCGTTGTGGGCTTCTCCAAGATATGCTTCATTGTTGAACACAGATATTGCATCCGGGGCGACCTGAAGTGTTTTAAATTCACCTGTTGCAAGGTTTTCCACGATTGTGCTATTTGTCCAGATAAAATGAAAGGCCAACATGCTTTCCGAGGCTGACGTCAGGGTCGAGCTCGTTCCAAACCCACTAGTTGGCTGCATTGGAATTTCCGCAGATCCGTATTGTCTGTAAATTCCGCCTGACAGAGTATAATAGATGGTGTGGAAAGTTGCATTTTCAGAGAACGTTGATCCACTTCCCATGGCTGTCTCTGTTATGAAGGAAAGATATAGCCTGCTGTTAAAGCTCTTTACCCAGCCTCCTAAGATACCGGTGGAGTCTGTTACGTTTCCCCACGTGAATGATATCACTTGTGATCCAAGACTCTGTCCTGTAGTTTCATTGAACAAATATATGGTAAAGTTCTGAATGTGGAATATGTCGGATGTGGTGGAATAATCCATTGCAAACAAGGTGTGGTTGCAGCTCCACAATTGTGGGCCATTGGTATTATCCGAGAAAAACACACTTTCTATCCCCCTGTATGAAGTGGCCCCTGACCTCCAGGCAATGTGTCCTGTGTCCGCGTTTATCTTGTTTATGTAGTAATTGTAAACCTGATTTCCGGGATTGTTTTGGTGGTCGTATGCCGGCACAATGGTGTAGTTTGTCACATAGTATGAAGTACCGGTTGCTAGAATATTGCCTACACTCCCATTTATTTGTTGCTCCCAGTTGTACTGGTGGAAAGGCGTGTAGAAGACCAGCCCTGCACCAAGCATTGTTGAAAGTACTATGACAAGGGATCCATAAATCACAAAGATCTTCTTTGTCATCTTGGGAACGGGCACAGATTATAATGAATTAAAAATATATAATCATGGTGTTTTGCAGTGCGTGTTGAAATCAATCTATCTTCAATTTCTTGGTCAATTTCACAAGCAGGAAAACTACCAGTGCAATAATGATGAAAGTAAGCAGAGCTCCCAGAAAGTCACCCACCCTGAAGGGCCCAACCTCTATGTTCTGCCAGAGAACCCCGGGCGTCGCAAACTGGACGACAGGCATTACTAGATCATCAACGAGGGCCTTTACAAGAGCCCCGAGATACAAACCCAGAATGAAGGCTACGGCAAGCCCCATCACTTTGTACTTTGAAAGAAAATCCTTGAACTCGGCAGTGAAACCTTCTGGAGGTGGAGGGGCTGGTTTTGGTTCAAGTAATGTCCTGATTTTTGAAAGTTCTTCAATGATCTGATCCTCTTTATCCAGGTCAATCACCGGATAAATATTCTGAGAAGAGTATTTAAGCGTTGATGCTCAGGCATTAGCTATATTCAGTTTCCAGCAGGGGATGGATTCAGGAGCTGAGCCCTTGAATCCCATTCAATTTACCAATTTACATGGAGTACATGGCGACATAGTGCTTCTCGAAGAACTCACGCCTTACAAGCTTGAATCCACTCTTAGAGAATATCTTGTCCAACTCATCCGGTCCAATCTTCACAAAGTCCGGGGGACCAATGTCTGCGTCTTTCTTGAATTCCACGAGCACGAACTTCACCCTCCCTCCACTGTTTCTTGAAAATCTTTCAATTACTTCTTCCCTGCAATGTATGTCGTGGAAGCTGGTTGAAAAGAAGACCTTGTTTACGCCTTCCGGCAGTTCCATGTTGCATACGTCTGCCTGGAGGATTTCTATATTTCCTGGTGAATCACCGTTCCGGCTCTTCATCATGTTGACTGCACGTTCAGATGGGTCTACATATATAACTTTCCTGCATCTGTCTGCAAAAGCCAGTGAATAATGTCCATCGCCGCCTCCAACATCCATGATAATGTCTTCTTTCCCCAGATCCACAACGTCCAGTACCCTCTCCACCGGTATGTATCTCTTCCTCATCTCAGCGGCGGCTTCATAGTTATGATGGTGCCACATCTTTCATAAGATTTAACACAAGTAATAAAGCATTACCGTTCTGGAGGCGAAACCTTTGTTTATATTCCGTTGGCATATGGGATAACATGGCATCTAGGTTTATTGATCTGCACGAGGATTTTGGAATTTCTTCCCTGCACCAGGACGTTTTCGACGGAAAAGGGCAGTCAAGCTTCAAGGCATTGGAGACTTTCGAGGATACAACGATTTTCTCTGTTGTCTTCCCACTCACCAGGAAATGGATTGTCGACAGGGCCGAAAAAGGATACAGCATGGACCATGTTGAATATCAGGCTGATCAGAACAACCTGCTAAGACAGCTGAAATTCTACCACGCAGCTGAAAGGGATGGCAAAGGCAGGATCGTGAGAGGAAGGCAAGATCTGGACGGAAAAGGAAACAAGATGCTGCTTGCTCTAGAAGGCACAGACATAATCACGGGTTTTGAAGACATTCATTTCCTTAAGGACAATGGCGTAAGGTCAATAGGCCTGACGTGGAACTATGACACGAGATTTGCCGCCTCATGCAACTCGAAGAAGGATTATGGCCTAACCGGGTCGGGGGAAGAGCTGGTGAAGATATGCAATGACATGCACCTGGCGCTTGACCTCGGGCATGCAAGCGACAGGACCATAATTGAAGTTTCTGAACTGTCAAAGGATCCGGTAATAGTGTCGCACACAAATCCAAAGAAAGTACACAACATCTTCCGGAACATTGGTGACGGGGCCATTGAGGCAGTTGTCAGGAACGGCGGAATAATCGGCTTGACGTCCATACCTTCCACTCTCGGCGAAAATCCAACCATCGACACCTTCGTGGAGAGCATAAATTATGTAGGGGAAAACTTTGGCTGGGATCACGTGGCCCTCGGTTCGGACTTTTTGGGAATTACAAGCACAATAAAAGGCTTCGATACAGTTCAAGATATCAACACACTTGGAGAAAAGCTTGGGCCGCATGCCGACGAAGTTCTGTGGAAGAATGCTTACAGGGTGCTTTCAGCAATCCTGAAGTGAATCCGTTCTACGAGCCTATATATTTTTTATTCCCATTCCTTTTTGTAGACGGTTGGTTCTTTATGCTGCGAAATTGCCATTGACAGGTAAAGCGAAAGGTCACTGCCATGGTTGCAAAGGAATTCTACATGTTATATAACGATTACTTGACATGTTATACTGACAATTCAGCGTGGATCAAATACTACAATCATGAGAAATTAAAGCCGATTAGCCGTATGAAGGACAGGCCAGCGATTCTTCACATGAACAATTCATACAAATTAGTTGATCGGTTATTATGTCTGTAAAATGAAATATGCAGATAGGTGAAATCTTTATATGCTCATCGGGGCTAGATTCTTATACTCAATCTTACGAATTGAGCATGTAAGGGGGAAGAGTTAGCGTGTCAAGCAGATGGACGGATCAGAAATGGTTAGGTGAAAACAGCACTGACATGATTAGTAGCATGGCAGAGATGTTTGGTTTCAACCCCAACGACTGGACAGTGGTCTATGAAGTGAAGATAAAGGGTAAGTCGCAGGCTATCCACACTTTTGACATTGCTCTGGAGTCGAACAAGGATCACAGCATTATTCCAATACTGTATCTCAAGGAACTGGATGAAGGCAAATCAGAGAAGATAATGCTCCACAGGGTCAAATCAACCGACATATCGGCTGCTACAGGATATGTGGTCACCGATTATGACCTTGAGACCAAGGAAAAAGCACTTTGTGAAATTTGTAATCTCAGGATAGTGAGAATGGGGAACCACCACAGAGACGAGGAGAATAGAAGCGTCTCCACCACAATAAACCACGTCAATTCGGTTTATAACAGGGATGTATCACAAACTGAATACCGGACTAGAAAAACAGTGGTCAAAAGACGTAACAGGGACAGAACCAAAATTACGCAGGAAATCCTGGAAAACGTCCTCTACCTGGAGGGAGCCAGCATTACTCAACTCATATACAAATGTAACCTCAATTACAAATCAGCCAAAACAATCCTGAATGACCTGATGACGAAGGAGCTCATCAAGACGGTGAGTTACAACGATTCAGGCAAGAGATACGAACTCACAGAGCGTGGAAGAAGGGCACTCGAAAGGCTGAGAATTTACGAGTCGGTCTGAGATCCAACACCCCTCTCCTTTTTTTCCAGTGGACACACTATCCGACTTTTTTTTCGAAATATTGTTTCATACAGGTTAATTCAGTTTCCAGAGATATTATGGCAGACATCCGCCATCCAATGCTCTCCAGTGGAAGTCTAAAAATTCCCGGTCCAAAGACAGGCTATAAATGAACAGTTGGAGCGGATAAACATGAAACCTGATGAAATTCAGTATATCCTTTACCGCGTTAAATCGCAGAGTTACTTTCAGAATGGAATTCCCTATGAATACCCGGCCACAAGGATAAGGCAGGACATGAAGAGGGCCGGATTCTCAGATTTGCCTACCGAGGTAGAACTGGAAAATTTTGTGCAATGGAAAAAGGATGAAATGGCAGGCAGGATCATTGGAATGGCAAGCGACGGAATGAGCATGGCCGACATAAGGACGTGGTGTGAATATTCACTGGATTGCCCTGTTCCAATACCTTCATTGAATCAGGTTACCGCCGAAAATATACTCGCAAGGTTTGATTACTTCAACTTCGTCATAAACAAGATTTCAAGACAGAGGCAGATGGATGTTCTTATCAGGCACAGAAGTGAGCATGGTACCAGCCTGGACATTGGTGGCGTTATCAGGGATTTGGAAAACTCAGGCCTGTACGCCCTTCAGGATGAGATCACAAAGACCAGCTTCTACTCGGAAGGAGACCTGCTTCGGATTCTCATGGAGGAAGAGGAGAATTCCATCAAGGCCATGAACGAGTATATCAGGTCCGGCTTGTCTGAGGAGGAGATCGTAAAAATCTGCAGGGAAGATAACTGCTTCATTTTCACCGATAAGGAGATAATTAGGCTCATTGAAGAAAGCATGCTGAAGCACAGGCTCACAGAAATTTCCAAACAGATAAAATCAATGCAGACAGGTGAGATATGGAATTTCATCAACGTGGTTGACGGTTACCAGGTCTGGAGAATTACAAAGGATGATATCTCGACCGTTGCAACAAAGGTTGGGATCGATGCCACAACTTTAGAAACCCTGAAGGCCTATGAAGAGGAAACAAAGCCCAGGCAGGATGATTACTTCTACCACCTGAGCAAGATGAAGACAAGGGAGCTGAACCAGTTATCAAAAATGCTACGGGCTTACGTCTCCTGGAGGAGCATGTTCCATTTCATAAGAAAGGAATTCCGCCCTTCATCGCCTCAGGACCTCATGCAGCTTATCATAGAGGGCTTCTCCGGAGAGAATGGCATCGATCCTGTACTATTCAGATGCTTCCTGTACTGAATCTAGACCCGAAAACTTGAATTGTCGGGATCTTAAGACCACACTTCAAATACCTTTGTGGCCTGGAAACCCATATTGACAGGGCGAAAGCTATTGATCGAATTTTCCTGGATACTTCTATAAGCTGAAATAATTTAGACTGTTTGTCGAGTCAAGGTGATTATAAAATGGTCCTGACCGTTAGCATTGATCTGTCTGAATTGGACATAAAGAGTGCATTCCACAGATATTCGACCGAACTGATGATCAATCTGGAATCATTGGGCATATCGGGAGAGTTCGCCCCGAATGGGCATATATTTCAGGGAAATTTCCAGATCGGAAGCATATTAGAATGGAAGGACCCGGAGTTTATTTCTATGGAATGGTGGCTCCCTGAAACAAGAGGAAAGGAATTTGTTACGAAATTTCAAATGAGATTTCACTCTTTGAATTACGGAAAAGGAACGAAGATAACAGTTGAAAATGAAGGATGGGAGAATGTACTTAGAAACACAGGATCAGACGTCACTGACTGGTTTATCTCAAATATTGTGGGAAACCTGCTTCAGGCGACATCACCTGGTAGGTACAGTACCTGGTTGATTGATAGATATGCCAGGCGACCTTCCGGTGCACTTTCAAGAAACAACTATGAATATCCAATTTACCATATCCCTAATTTTGTGGGGATTTTTAGTTATCTCAAATTAACGCCGGAAGACTATCTTCTTGAGGTCGGGTGTGGCGGAGGATATTTCCTCAAGGAGGCACTTAAGAGTGGCTGCAGAGCTGCTGCCATTGATCACAGTCTTGATATGATTTCAGTTGCGAGTGCTCAGAATTCTAAAGCAGTTGAGGAAGGCAGGCTGGTATTGAATGCTGGAGACGCGGAAAAACTGCCATTCGCCGATGGGGCCTTCACCTGTATAGTTTGCACTGGAGTCTTCAACTTCATAAGGCATCCTGAGATTTTCTTGACTGAGGTATACCGCGTGTTGGGCAAAGGAGGTAGATTCATTCTCTTTGTTGGCTCCAAGGAGCTCAGGGGCACACCTGCAGCACCCGATCCCATAGCAGAAGACAAAATCCAATACTACGAGGATGATGAACTTCGTGAACTTGCAAGAAACGTAGGATTTCGCGATGCAAGGATTGAGAGGCCCGATCTGCTGAAGTTTGCAATAGAGGCAAAGATTCCCGTGGATGCACTGGAATTTTTCAGGCAACCCGGTGGAGGAGGCCAGTTTTTGATCGCCGTAAAAGAGTGAACAAATCATTCTTGCACTCTCATCCAATCGATCGTCGAGAACGTAAAATTCCCTGTAAATTAGATATCTGAAGAATAAATTATCTAGATAAAATATCTATCGTTTCCAGTTCTAAACTTTATTCTTGCATATTCATAAGGAAGTAGTTTATTATCATGATTACCGCAGTCTCCGAAATGACGGCCTCGGATATACTGCCTGAATCCATTGTGACGTCACGCCCATATGGGCGTGCGTCTTGATGGGCACTCCTCTCCTGGGAAGTCGGGGTAAGGCGAGATACTCAAGACTGAAGGCGATTGCCTGTTCACCAGCGGCATAAGGGCTAACCAGTGCGCGAATGAGATGCCCGATGGCCAGCTCCTGTCCGGGTAAGCCACCATAAGGGAGTGTCCATCATGCCCGTTTAGTGTTTTTCAGGTTGCCTGAAGAATGCTTTGTTGTATCTTATATTTAGAACCACAAGTATTTTAAGTTCACATAATATGAAACTTCCAGGAGCTATTGAAATGGATTACACTGGTCTCATAGTCCCCATACTCGCATTGGTGGATGGGTTGCTATTTGGTCTGGCTATCAAAAAAGGCGTAGTATCGTTCGTCCTTTTGGTGGTGGCGTTTGTTGTGTCCGGATATGTAGGTTTCTCCTTTGTGCCGAAGGTATCAATCACTTCGATCGTCTCAAAGGTGGTATCTTATATCACTACAAATGCACAGGCCTTAAGCTCGCTGGTACCTATCGGCAGCACAGGAGCACTCTCATTGCTTGTTGTGCTGTTTGTCGTAGGTCTCGGCGTAGGAATTTGGAAGGGCTAATCTTTCCAAGCCTATATTTTTAATTTTTTGAAACGTATTTTTGAAACAGCCTGCTGTTAAGCACGTCTTCTTTTTTCAGCCATCCGCGCCTTGCAATCGCAGTTGCAAATCTGAGGTAGTTAAGTTGACTTGTGCTGTGTGCATCACTCCCGAGCGTGAACTTCACTTTGTATTCCCTTGCCCGTTTCACCAGATCATATGGGAGATCAGACCTTGTGGGGTATCCATTTATTTCCAGGGCAACGTGGTTGTCTTCACATGCCTGGAAGATACTGTCAAAATCCAGCCTATATGGTTCCCTTGATCCGATGAGCCTGCCGGTTGGGTGTGCCACGGTGGTTAAGAGCCCACTCTCAATTGCCTTGAGCAACCTGGAGGTGTTGACTTCAATCTTGTCACTGATCCCCTGATGCAGGGCCCCAATCACCACGTCCATTTCCTCCAGAAGAGACCTGGGAAGGTCCAGCTTGCCATCCTTCAGAATTTCGAGTTCCACACCCTTGAGGATCCTCAATTTATCTCCGCGCCCGTTCATTGAATCTATTTCCGCGTTCCTTTCCCTGAACCGTTCGACATCCATTCCGTCAGCAACCTTCAAGCTCTGGCTGTGCTCGGTAATAGCAATAAAATCGTATCCCAAACCTATGGCTGCGTCTACCATTTCATCTAGTGTCGAGTAGCCGTCTGTCGCATCGGTATGGGCGTGAAAATCCCCCTTAACATCATTGAACCCGATCAGTGAAGGAAGTCTGCTCTGCAACGCTGCTTCAACTTCTCCCATGTTTTCCCTCAGCTCTGGTGGGACCCATGCCATCCCTAGGGCATTGTAGATGCCTTCCTCAGTTTCTCCTGCAACTATGGCGTCTCCTTTGTAAAGGCCGTATTCATTCAGCTTCATTCCTGCATTTATTGCCAGATCCCTCAGCCTGATATTGTGTTCTTTGCTTCCGGTGAAATACTGAAGAGCGGCACCAAATGAACTTTCATCTATTATCCTCAGATCACAATTCAGCCCCAGCGACAGCAACACCGCGATCTTGGTGTCGCCTTTTGCATTAACGTGTTTTACTTCTTCGAGGGATACAAAATATTCACCTGCTTCTGATGGATCTAAACTAGAAGTGAGTATGTCGATATCCCCAATGGTCTCCTTGAACCTTCTCGTGGATCCGGCAACTTCAACCTTGGTGAAATGGCCACTTTCCCTTAGTTTTTGTGCGAATGCCTGTACGTCATCATAACATATGGCTATGGGTTTCCTGCCGGCTCCTGTAGAGAGAAATAGTTCTATGGATTTGTTCAGGCCCTCCTGTGACTTCCTGCCAAAGCCTGGAACTGTTGAAACTCTGTCTGCATGAATAGCTTCTATCAGGTCATCCAGGTTCTTTATGCCAAGGGCATTGTGAAGAGCCACAATCCTTTTTGGTCCAAGGCCCTGAATGTTTCTCAATGAATTGAAATCAATGCCAAACTTCTTTTTGAGTTCCTCGTGTTTGTGAATCTTCCCGGTTTCAATGTATTCGACGATCTTCTTTTCAATTGAAGTTCCAATACCATCTATCTTCCGGAGTTCCTTCTTTTTGTATATCTCAACTATGTCTTCAGACAGAAGAGATATGCTTGTAGCCACTTTTCTGTAAGCCAGTGATTCCCATCTGTTTCCCTCTATCTCCTCCATGTCAGCAAGATCTTCAAAGATGGATGAGAGCTCCTGGTTAATCATAATTTACAAAGTGCGAGTCCGGATTATAAATTCGATGTGTTATTGATAAAGACAAACAGCTCTACTTCAACTCTGAATGAACCACTAAAATCCGGTTGACTAAGTTTTATATTGTATAACTCATTAATTTATGCGACACCAGAGTGAGCATCTGCACATATGGTGTTGATGAGTAGATTTTTCCAGCTTTTTGCAGAAAAATTCTGTAAAATCAAGATAGAAGGTCAAAGAATTCAGTGTTGGTGGAAAGCAGAAAGTGAATATGCAGTTGTCAGGGCAAGAAAAAGCATTCTGAACTCATTCTGGCGGGGTTGAGTTTGAAAGGCTTACTCAAAATATAAGTGCATAGTAAGAGAATGATCTGGCGCAACTATTCCTCAATTATATCCATTTAAAGGTGGAAGCCCAATTATACTCTTCCACGCATTTTTGATATGTATTTCTTGCATGGAACTGAACACAAGACTTTTGTATTTCGATTACGGTCACAAAACTAGGATTTCAAATGAATGCCACGAGGAACTATCCAACTAGTCACAGGCGGGTTATGTCGTATCTCTCATATGCCTCTTCTTCGATAATATTCGACATTGTCGCCTACTCTATGAGTGGAAAACTATACTCGTTTGTTGCCAGCCATGAAGGAGTCTTGTTCTTCTTTCCAGGAGTGATTACCAAATTGCTCGGCAAATACCTGATGGCATATGGTTACAGCCCAGATGTATTAAGCAGTGTGACAGTGCTCTTGATTTCATTGCCCATCATAACGTTTGTAGCCGGGATCATGCTTCACAAAGCAGTGCACGCCAGAAGGACCAGGATTGGTACCCCCACTCGATGAATCTGCGCCTGATCCTGGGATTGAACATTGGGAATCAGTACTGTATTCATCTCTCGAAAACAATCAAACCCGGTTCATGGGACAGATCCTCTTCGTTTTGATCCGGCTGTGACACTGGCCCGTCTCTTCGTTCGTGGAGAGAATAGTGTAAAAATGCGTAGGCAAATAGCAAAGGTGCTATCCAATCTGAATACACATATGCCGGGCCGAGTACATTGCCTAATACGTTGAAAGGCTGCCCCACGGTTGTGTCGGCTGCAAACAGGATAAATGAGAGTGATTGAACCAAAAGAGCAAACGTGTATATGGCTAAACCCAGGATCATCAGCAATCTGGTGAGACGGCGGAGAATAAGAGAACCGAAGAGATATGGACCAATCGCCAAATACAGATAAGACAAAACCTGAATCGAAATATCATATTCTAACACCAGGGTGTAGTTTGCCAAATGCGGAGAAAACAGGCTAAAAATGTAGTCGAAGAGGAAATATTGGACAAACGTCCCTACAAAGGCCAACAAGATGAGTACTGCAGCGATCCCGATTCTTCTCCGGTGGGTCCCAAGATTTCTGGAGAGGAATAGAAGTAATATTCCTGCAAACAGGGCAAGAAAGCTGCCAGCAAATTCAATATTTTGGGTGGTTTCTATAAGAGCTGCAATTGGATGGGTGTAGTGAAATCCTCCCCGCCCTAACGGACGGGGCTTCCTGCTTCGACCAGTGCGCTTGCCCTGATGCCTTCCCTTTCGAGAAGTTCCAGTGCAGTGGTACATCTGTCCACAGGCGTTAATTCCCCACTCT
>OFHE01000034.1_pt1 | contig 21695 bp, 29 predicted proteins | sample 1521981 | NCBI WGS metagenome assembly OFHE01 (sample SAMEA2464839, study PRJEB22497) | soil metagenome | biome: Grassland; feature: Farmland; material: Clay | place: Australia | collected 2013-02-01 | depth 1.4 m
TTTCGGGAATAAAGGAGGTTGTCTACAGCAATGGCTCGCATGCACCGGTAGAGCTGACAAAGGAGCAGAAATACGTCCTTGAAAAGCTTTCAATTGAACTGTAGTGATACAATAGGGCAAAGATAGGCTATAACTCAAAAGAAGTTGCAGAGGCTTATCATAAGGAATTTACTAAAAACGTTAGCAACCCTGAGATGAAAAGACGTGCCATTGAACGGTATGATAAATTTCTAAAGCATGTTGAAAAGTCAGCTCACATCCTTGATGCAGGATGTGGCACCGGAAGGTTTATCTCTTATTTCATTAGGAAAGGTTATAAGGTGACGGGGATAGATGGCTCTAAGGCTATGATAGACATAGCTGTCAGAGAGAATCCAAACGTTGACCTCTACGTTATGGATATGAGAACTCTATCATTTCCAGATGATCAGTTTGACGGAATATGGAATTCAGGATGTATCTTGCATCTTGAAGAAGAAGGTGTCAAAGCTACTTTTAAGGAGTCCAAACGTGTATTGAAACGAGGCGGCATATTTTTCATATCTACAAGAACTGGGGATGAGAAACTTTCCACTGTTGAGGATTCCAAGGAAGGAGGTCAGATTATTGTGAACTACCACACCACAGAAAAATTAACAGAATTATTGAAAGAAACTGGATTTGAAATAATCGAAATGGACGTTGAAAAAGACGATTGGGGGAGACCTTTTGAATATTGTTACGTTTATGCGAAGTCTGCTAATTTTAGTGTTTGATAGAAGTACTTGCGAAACTGTGAGACTTGAATTGGACAATCTATTTCGAAGTCTCCATGCAAATTCGTATCAAGAGTTTATTTAAGATTATTAATCGAAAATTGATCATACCCTTATTGACAGAGGTTCTTCCGCATCCAATTCTCAAGACGGGACACATTCCACTCATTCATCGAATTTCAGCACTATTAACATATTCCAGAGTATAAACCGATACATTGCGAGGGTAACAAAGCCTGGCCAACTGTGCAGGGTTTGAGTAAAAAGGTGGCCCATCACAGAATGTTCTTGTGAAGGGTATTAGGATGAGTATAACTCATCAGAGTTCCAGCCATTTCCTGTTAATTCCTGGTACCTTGTCAAAGTCGTTGTCTTCACTGAGGAGCTCTGAGATGGATGCACGTTTCATGGAAGCGGCAATCAACGCATCACTTGGTTTGGAGCAATAATTTATCGTATCCTTCATCACATGGTAATCATTTTCTTCAAGTGGAAGGATAGAAGTGAAGGGGAGTATCATTGAATCAATAAATTCCAGGGTTACTTCAACTGGGATAGAATATTTCTTCTTGGAAACATAAATGAGCTCATCCAGAACTATCATGTTGGTGAAGGTTCTGTTATTGGATAGTTCCACCTCATAGTACTCTATGAATCTGTCTAGAGTTTTCGTTGGTGTGTTCATATAAATAAAGAAGTTAGTATCGATGAACACGCCAGTCAAAATTCATCCTCCAAGGAGTATTTTTTGGCTTCACCCGGTTCTGGGGCTTTTGCATCCTTCAATGAGAGAATTGTATCTTTGTGTTTTTTTGCGATTTTCTCGAATGCAGATTTGTCGAACTTCTTGGAAGGTGTCAATGTAATCCCATCGTTAACACTCACTGTCAGATCATCTCCTTCTTCGATTCCAACAGCTTCTCGTAGCGCCTTAGGAAGAATCACGTAACCTTTTTTTCCAACTTTCAACTTCAGTGTCAAACTAGCTCAACCCTAGTTAAACCAGATAGTCTATTAAGATTTTTGATTGATGGCAGCCATGCACTAATCCAGCCAAGAATAGACATCAGATCTCTTAGCTATCCTTACAACTTTGATTTTCATATCATCCACGAAAAATATAACTCTGTAGTCCCCTACCCTAAGCCTGCTGTAATTTCTTCCGGTTCCTGAAAGCTTTTTTACGTCCAATCTTCCAGTACTGTTACCAGGATCTTTTGACGGTTCCCTCAGTCTTTCCTTTATCCGGTCCTGCAGACTCTTCTCTAAAACCCTCAGTTCTTTGGCTGCGGTCTGGGAAACTAGAACTTTATAGTTCGTCAAGTGGTATGAACTCCTCGCTATCAGAAATTCTGTCAAGTTCGTTGAAAAATGCTACTTTCTGACCGATCTCAAGAAGCTTTTCAATTATTTCATCGTAAGTCTGGCCTTTGCCACCTATCTTCTTGAGCTTCTCTCTGGTCTCCTTGGACACCTGGATGGTAGTTTGCACCATGCACCAAACATTCTATTGTTGTATATAATAATTATGAATGACTATATGACTCACATTATAGCGCTCAATTGTGCATAATGGTTTTCAAACTGCCACTTTTCTTTCTTAGACTGCCCCTTTGCCATGAATAATAATTCACAATAGATGTTTAAACCAGTATTATATGAGTTTGGACAATAATTTTATAGTTATATGGGATAATTAAAATATGAAAGGCAAAGGGATTACACTCGAGCAATCAAGGGTGTTCCTGATATCTTCAATAGTAATTTTTCTCGCTGCAGAAATAGTAGCTGAAATAATTCAACTTTGGCTTGTGAATAACCCTTCGCTTTCCAATTTGAACACATATAATCGAATATTAGCAAATATACCGGGAGCAATTTCAACTGGTGCCTCAGTCTTACTTGCATTTGGGTTAGGTTATCAGCCAAAAAGAAGAATATTCATTATCGCCGCTATTGGCCTTATTCTATCGGCATCTGCCTTTATCTTGAATTCTATAGACTTTCTAAGTTCAACTTTTGAATACTACCCGGGTCTCTATTGGACTGTTCCCTCCGGTTTCCTGTCGGGCATGTTCGTAATAGGTATCGGAACATTTGTGGCAGGAATCATGAGTATTGTACTACACGACATGATAATCATGAAAGCAGGTATTAAGGCATAAATCCCATTATGAATAGAGTTACAGCAATTACTTCTCCAAATAATCCTGATTTCTTTTCTTGTGACTAACTGTTCCTCAGCCTCTTTCTTAGGCTGTCCTTTTGCATTGTTATACAGCTATTGGTACATACCTATTAGACCGTTTTGGCCATAGTTATGTTGTACACCAAATTTAATGCATACTATGAGTTATTTTTGAGCTCCCTGGAAAAAACAGAGAGAATAAATGTGAAGATTACAAAAACCGCTGAAACCATGGGGAGGTCAGACACTGGAAAATGTGTTAAAACATCCCCTCCAATTACTGCTCCCAGAGCCAATCCAGTATAAAGGAGGGAATTATTTATTGAGAGCGCTATTTGATGCACCTTTTCATTAGAAATAAGAACAATCCCTCTGAGCTGTGAAGGCATGTTAATTTGCATTGCGGTTCCGAATATGAAATAGGTCACTATAAACCACATAGAATGGTTCAGCAAAAGAACTGACGACAACACAGCAGCCATTATAGATATTAGAACTGAAAATTGAGTGGTTTTTTTATGGCCAAACTTATCCGTTACGTGCCCCCCGAATAGAAGTCCAATGAAAGAACCCATTCCAAAAAACATCAACAAGTAACCAACATCGAAAGGTTTCAAATGAAGACTTCCAGTGATAATCAACGATATGAACGGGAAAATTGTGAAGATAGCCATGCCCCAGAATGCGTATGAAAGGACTGCGGTTAGGAACCTAGGATGGAAAAGAGATGCAGATATACTATCGTGAGGTCTTGGGAGACTGTCTATTGAACTTTTATCCATCACAAAAAATAGGCCAATCTGAGCAATTATCCCAATTACAGCTACAAATAGATATGTGAATCTCCATCCATATAGGACACTTATCCATGTTCCCATTGGAACCGCTACCGCCATGGATATGATAAGCCCGCCAGACACCTGGGATAAAGCTCTTCCTCTTCTCTCTTCAGGCACAAGCTTAACAGCAACTGCAAATGTTATTGGAGTAAATACGGATGCTCCGAGAGCCGTAATTACTCTGGCCAACAGTAACATGCTGAAATTGAATGAAATGGCAGAAAGCACTTCACCTCCAATGAAAATAGTCAAGGAGTAGAGAAGGAGTCTTCGCTTAGGTATTGAAGTCGTTTTTAAAGCTGCGATAGGACCTATAACTGCATAGCTTATCGCAAAAACAGTTACAATGAAACCCACATAGTTTTCTGAAACCGAAAATGTTTCAGATATATAGGGCAATATGCCCCCGATAATGAAGAGATCCGTTCCTACTGCAAGAGTTCCAATGGTCAAAAACATGAGCGCTGATTTCATTATGTCACCAATAGTTCAACAATTTTAAAACTATAAAACTATAGAATACTTAAGTATTCGTTTTGATTATTGTGTTCTGTTAACATGAGGTATTTTCCATACCCAGAGAAAGAAGCAATAACGTTGACCGGTATTATGTACGCTCTAAGCGACTCCATTCGACTGCAAATAGTGATTAAATTGGCTGATCAGGAAGAGAATGGAGCATCAGAATTCAAATCAATTTGCAAGCCACCCACTCTGGCGTACCATTTCAGAATTTTACGAGAAACTGGAATTACAAAAACAAGAATAGAAGGGAGAAACCACTATATTTCTCTGCGGCGAAATGAACTTGACGAAATTTTTCCAGGGTTATTGGACTCTGTTTTGAATGCTGCTAAAAAAACATGGAGGGTTATTTAGAATTTACCTATAGGTTGCCACACTTCCCTAATATTGAAAATCCTCTATTTCAGCCATAATATAAATCACGTTTTCAATTAGACCATATACCCCTATTTTGTGTGCCATTGTAATGAGTTTTGCCTCTATTGAGCTCCATACTGTCTTGATTTCCTTCCTTGGTGCCTGCTGCTGTTCCTCAGTCTCTTTCTTAGGCTGTTCATTGCTATGAATAACAGTTCACAATCAAGATTTAAACCGTTATTTTCTGATGTTGGACAAATTATCGAGAAATCTCCCTACAAATTCCTAACTTGATTTGTAATACAAGTATATACACGTATTACAAGAATTTCTTTCAAGTCGGGTTAACCCAGTATTCTCCCACATTCATTTCTCAAGACAGGACACTTTCTCTTAATTCGGCGAATTTCAGCACTTTTAATATATTCCCGGAGTATAAACCGATTGATTGCGAGGGTAACAAAGCCTGGCCAACTGTGCAGGACTTAAAACCCGACTTACTCCCAGAAGCATTTCTGACTGATTTGTCTAACGGCTATTAACTGACAAAGCGATTTTGGAAAGAATGAAAAAAGAGTAAGAAAAATTCGCAAGTTGACTTCCAAAATGTATCCTTTATCAAGTTTTGTGCAGTGGGATATTCTTACAATAGTTGTTCTAAAATAATTCTAAAAGAGTAGATTAATTTGGGATTGGAGGTTTGTCTCAGGTTGAAAGTAGAATCAGTTATTTTACACAGCGACTTTCTATCGAGCTATTTTAGGTCAAAATAGGGCTTTATAGATATTAGAATGTTAAGTATCTAACGAATGGTATGAAGCAACATTACTAACGCCTTTGAAATGGCCTCTATACTGATGCCTGTGATGATCTGCTGCTCCAACAGAATTTGGAACACTTATCCTCAATTTTCATCTAGTGTTATCTCAGATTCTTTCTTCTCATATTTCTCCCTGAATGATGCATCATTCAGGAACATCCTTCTGAATTCCCTGGGCGGATGATAATCAATGGATGAATGCGGCCTGAATTCATTGTTGTCCCTGAATGCTCTCTCTATCACTGGAGAGGCATCATGACAGTTACTGAACTCATTTGGCCATATGTAACTGTCTTGATGTCATTGTGGAATGACTCAATGTCACCATTGTCCTCCGGTGTATGATTCTGGATGTATTCCAGCTTGATCTCAAGGAGTTTCATCGCATTCCGGAATTCCCTCGAGATGTACTGAGGGCCGTTGTTCGTCCTGAGGACAAGCCCTTCCGGCACAGTTCCATTGAATGCTGCCAGAACAGCATTTTCCACCGATCTTATTGCATCCTTAGCATGCATGGCCTGGAATAGGGATGTCCCTGCCACTCCTTGGTGAACGTGTCCTTTATGCACATCAGGTATGTCATTCCCTCTTCCATTGGAATGTATGTGATATCTGTCTCCCAGAGCTGATCAGGCCCTCTGGGACAGAAGAGATTCCTCTTCTTTGCGCGTCCCCTGTTCTTGTGTGCCGGAAGAGACAGATTGCTGTCTTTCAGGACCTTCCTGACAGTTTTCTGATTCACCCTTGTACCATAGTTCCTAAGGACTGCCCACACTCTCCTGTATCCACATGTGGGACTTCTGACGCAATCTCCCTGATCCTCCCTCTCGTGGAAGGATCAAGTCTCTCCACATGCCTTTTCCGGGGAGTGTGATAGTATCCGGAGAGGGATATCCAGGATACTTTGGATATGCGCCTGAGAGGCATCTGTGTCTTGAGGTCTTCAAGAACCATCATTTTGACCTCCCTTGGAGCCTTTTTTTAAAAGCTTCGATGACCATGGACTGTTCACCCACTATCTTCTTCAGATCCTCAATCTCAGAATCCCTGGTGTCGGAATTCCTGCTTTTAGCTAGAGCAGACTTGCCTCCCTGGATGAACTGCTCCTTCCACTTGTTCAGCTGTACTGGATATATGCCGTGCCTGCGGCATATTTCGGCCTGTGGAATATTCTCTGTGAGTGATTTCATAACGATATCGTACTTCTTCTGGGCGCTGTACCTGGACTTCATGAAATCATCCCCATGCTTCGGGGAATCAGTTTTCGCATGCTCTTTATGTATCTGTTCTTTCTTATAATATCAACATTATGGTGTTCCAACCCTACGGTGGCTCGGGTCAGTGAGGTTATAGATGTGTATTGCAACTGTTTACATTGGATGCGTTTGAAATGAAGAAATGACAGATTAAGGTGGAGTACTATATACAGTTAGGTTCTGACTTAGTTTGATCGTAGTCAGTGCGCCGGCAAAATGAATTGGCCCCCATTCAACAATTGGCTTTATTCCTATTGTAAAACCTATCGAAAAGTTTCCAGGAGCCCCATAGCTAGTTGTATACGCATACTTGATCGTGCCTGCTTGTGTAACCATGGTGCTGGCAAGCGGAAGAGAATTGCTGACGTTCTGTATATTCTCCTTCACATATACTACCGAAAATGTCATTGCAGTGGATGGAGAAGTGATATTTTGTGAGACCTTGAAAACTTGTAGTTCAAATGAATAATCTGACCCCCAGAGTGTTTTATTGGGTGGGGTAAACAAGACATGAAGAATCTCTGAATCACCGAAAGCACTCAGTTGTGTGATGTTCAGATATGTATAATTTGAAACAATGCTATCAATATGGGCTTGCGAAACAACGGGAGTTACGATGGGTTCATTGGAGTGCTCGGCATAAAGAAAACCTAAAGATGCCCCTATTACCATTACAACCAACAAAACACCTTTGGTCCTCCTATCCATAAATAAATAATTTAAAGGGCGTATTTAATTTTTGATATAGTTATATATTTAGGGATATTGATATTCGCCAATGACAAAAGTTATTGTGGTTCCGCCAGCGTGCAGGTGCTGTTCAATGGGACCGGTAAGTGCAAAATTTACTGCATATTCGAATGCATCATATGCCATGTGCGGATAAGTCAACCCGCTGCTCATTAAGCTAACCCACGTCAATTCGTTTGCAAACCAGTATGAGTTTAGCCAATCTATATAATTGTAAATGTATCCAAGTGGGTTGTAATCATACCCCCGACATCCTGGCGCCTGACTTTGACCGGCATTTGCACTTACCTGGTAACCATCCGTAATGGCATTATCTGTTATTCCGGAAAAATCCTCAAAGAAAGCTGCAGTGTTGGGAATTGGAACCCCGAACGCATTTGCTATGTCAGTTAATGTTGTGACTACTGCTGTCAAGTTACTTATCTGGCTATTCACATGGTTCTGGTAGTAATTGATTGCTAATCTCATCGACCAGTCATATTGCGTCGAGCTGTAATTGTCATTACTCCAGACAACTTGTTGACTGATTTGGTTCACTGTGAATCCGTCCGAACTGTAGGGAAGTATTTGAGTAGCCATATAAAAGTTCCAGTCAGCACCTTCAAGAACAGCGTTGTTCATATTTACTACGGCTGAAGCAAACGCCACCTCGTTTCCATTGGAATTGAAAACCAGGGTCTTATTCGAAATCCTGATTATATTGAAATCTAACTGGTGCAAACTGCGGCAATATAACCTGTATTTCCCGCAAACCTGATTCCAATATGGCTCTCTGGCTACAGGCTGCAAAAATCCTGGAAATTTTGTAAAATATGCGACAGAATTAAATGCAAATTTTATCTTCAACAATGAAGAAAAATGCACCTCATTTTTATCTATGGCCCGCCGGCATCGGGAAAACTCACAATCGCTCAGGAGCTGAAGAAGCTCACAGGCTACAGGCTGCTGGAAAACAACATAACGAACCTGCCGGTTCTTGAGGTGTTTCCGTTCGGGAGTCGCCCGTTCGGGCGTATTGTCGGTGCTTTCAGGCTGAGTATATTCAGGGAAGCTGCACTTCACAACATAGATCTCATAACCACTTATGTGTACGCTGCCGATGAGGGAGAAGATTACCTGAAGGCTGTCATCAACGAAGTTTCTTCCAATGGCGGTTCCGTAGAATTTGTCAGGATCACCTGCCCAATGGAAGAATTGCTCAGGAGGGCCGGCAATGACTCCCGGATGCAGGGCGGAAAACTCGTTGACACAGATCAAATGAAGGAACTGCTTTCAAAGAGTAATCTGGACAGCAGTATACCCTTCGTTGAAAGCTTCGTCATAGACAGCTCAAAGCAAACCGCCGAAGAATCTGCAAAAATGATATCGAATCACATTTCTGCAGTCTAGTGTGGACTCCCCGGTCCCTTGGATCTACTTGACTGGAACAGTCCAAATCCTTCTTTTCTTTTCCAAATCGACAATTTATTAATTTTGAGGCAATCAAGTTATATGATTGAAGCCAAACTCTCTCCAGAGGAGCTTGATATAATTGAGTATGTCAAGGAATTCGCAGTCAAGGAAGTTAAACCACTTGCCAGGGACATAGACAGGACAAAAGAGGTGCCAGAGAAGATTATAAACAGGATGCGGGAACTGGGCCTCTTTCAAAGCTATATTCCCAAAGAGTATGGTGGTGCCGGCCTGAGCTTCAGTTTTCTGGCAAGGGTAATCGAGGAACTTTCCAAAGCCTGTCCAAGTACCGCCCTGGTTCTGGACGGGGCGCTTACGCTTTTTGCCGATCCATTGATTATGTTTGGCAGCGAAAACCTGAAAAAGAAATATCTCGGTCGGATTGCAGACGGGGAGATAGGTGGCCTTGCAATCACGGAAACTGGTGCAGGCAGCGACGCTGCAGCCATAAAAACTACGGCAGAAAATAAGGGAGACCACTACATAATCAACGGCAGCAAGATATTCATTTCAAACGGCAGGCTTTCCAAATTCTTTGTGGTTTCCGCAGTGACAGACCCTTCCGGGGGCCACAGGGGCATATCTACATTTGTTGTCGACGCAGATGCACCTGGATTCAGGATCAGCAAGGACATAGAAAAACTCGGAATCCGGGGTAGCAGCACGGTTGAGCTTGAATTCAACAACGTCTCCGTTCCTGCCGGGAACCTCATAGGTGAAGAGAACAAGGGATTCAAAGTCATAATGGAAACTCTTGATTCAGGCAGAATAGCCATTGCAGCACAGGCGCTTGGAATAGCTTCGACAGCACTGGAAGAGGCAGTTGAATACATAAAGCAGAGAAAACAGTTCGGCACCCCAATAGCAAGCTTTCAGGGCATCCAGTTCATGCTCGCAGACATGGCAACCCAGCTTGACGCCGCAAAGCTTCTCACATACCGTGCAGCCGAAGCCTGGGACAAACACGAAAATGCGATCCGCATATCTTCGGAGGCAAAGTTGTACGCTTCAGATGTGGCAATGAGGATCACCACGGATTGCCTGCAGCTTTTCGGCGGATATGGGTATACCACAGAATTTGACGCTGAGAGGCATATGAGGGATGCGAAGATCACCCAGATTTACGAGGGGACAAATCAGATCCAGAGGGTGATTATCGCCAAGGAGCTGGTACGTTAAACAAAAGGTTATGGATAGGTTGTTCAGGCTGGGTTTATCCGGACTGGACAAACGTATTTTACAGAAAAGGCGAAAAAGACAGGCTGGGCTTTTACGTCTCCAAATTTAACACTGTTGAGGTAAATTCAACCTTTTACCGCCCAATTCCCGGAAATATCCTTATGGCCTGGGCCAAAAAAGCTAGGGGGAAGGATTTCTGCTTCACCATCAAGGCCCCGGGGGCAATCACGCACGAGAAACTCATAGGCGAAACCAATGCAGCCTGCAGCAGCATGGCTGATTTTGAGAAATCACACCTCTCGGTTCTCAGGAACCAGGGAGTTCTCGGTGCAATTCTGCTGCAGCTTCCGCCGTACTTCCTGCCGGAACACACAGGCAAGCTCGTTCAACTGCTCTCCTCTTTTCCAGTTGAGGAATACAAGGTTTTTGTGGAGGTGAGGAACAGAGAGCTGCACAACAACAAGGATTTCAATGGGGAGATAGCGAAGCATGGAGCCTCAATCGTATCTGTGGACAGCCCCGAGGTCAAGCTCAGAAACAATCCTCCGGAGGAATCCGGAAATGCTTACATAAGGCTGCACGGAAGAAGGTACTCGTCATGGTGGAAGAAGGATGCTGGAAGGGATGAGCGGTATGACTACGAATACAGCGACAGGGAGCTTGACGAGATAAGGGACGTCGTTCAGAAGAAGGCAGCAGGAGGGGATGAGATATTCATCTACTTCAACAACCATCCTGCAGGCCAGGCCCCCAGAAATGCTTCCAGAATGATGGAGATGTTGAATATCCATGCATTCCAGGACAAACAGAAGACATTGCTGTGAACCATGAAATCTTATAAGCATACTATTAATTCCAAAACATCACGGGATATGGGTAAATTGAAGGGCTTGGAAATAGGATCAGTTATTAAATTCAAATACAAGGACACTCAGATGCAGGGCGTTCTAATCAGCCACACCCACGGAAATTACAACATCAAGCTGCTCAACGGTTACAATCTGTCACTTCCGGAAGAGTCGCTGGAGCTCATTGAGATAACCAGCCATATTGACAGCATGAAGAGGGAAGAACCAGCCGGTGAAGCACCGCCTTCCGGTGACAGGAAGATTGCGCTCATAGGCACGGGGGGAACAATAGCCAGCAGGGTAGACTACATAACGGGGGCAGTCAAGCCGGTCCTGAATGCCGGATTCCTTCGCGAGAGCGTCTCTAACATTTCAAAATACACACTGGACACAAATCTGCTGGAAGCTGTTCTCAGTGAAAACCTCGTGCCGGCTGACTGGGTAAGGATTGCAAGGAATGCAAGGGACTTGCTTGCCAGAAACCAGGGGGCAGTGGTCCTCCACGGTACTGACACAATGAGCTACACCGCTTCGGCACTTTCATTCATGTTCGAAAAACTGAGCGGCCCCATTGTCTTTGTCGGCTCGCAAAGAAGCCCTGACAGGCCAAGCAGTGATGCATTCCTGAATCTTGAGGCAGGGTTAGAATTTGCATCTTCCAATTTTGCCGAGGTGACGCTGGCACTTCATGAAGGCATGTCTGATTCAGCAGTGCTCCTGCATAGGGCAGTAAGGTCAAGGAAGATGCATTCCTCAAGAAGAGATGCTTTCAAATCCATCGGGATTGAGCCCCTCGGGAGTTATATATGTGGAAAGGTGGAAATATCTGACTACGCTTCTCCCAGGGATAGTGAAACAACTCTTCTGGACAAGCTCGACGAGAGGGTTGCGCTTGTCTATTTCCAACCGGCAATGACGGAGTCTGATTTTACATCCATGACGGAAAAGAAGAGGGCTGTGGTCATAATGGGCACAGGTCTTGGGCATACAGGAACGAGGCTTTACCCTGCCATAAAGGAGATAATCGGGAGGGGCGACCACGTACTCATGACAACACAGTGCCTGTACGGAAGCGTCAACATGAACGTTTATTCAACAGGCCGGGAATTGCTTTCACTGGGTGTTGTGCCCCTTGCAGGCATGCTTCCCGAGGCGGCACTTATCAAATCCATGCATGTGCTTGCAAACTATCCGGATGAGAACTTTGACCGGCAGATGGCAACAGACATGAGGGGAGAAATCCCTGACAGGGAAACATTCCAGGAGGATCTGTGAAATGGCAGGGAAAGTGATGATCGGACTGGAAATACACATTCAACTGCATGGTAAGAAGCTATTCTGCAATTGCAACACCGAATCAAGGGAAGAGACGGGAATCCGGTTTGACAGGAAACTCACAGCCACAACAGGCGAATCGGGAAAATTCGATCCAGCCGCGGTCTACGAGAAATCAAGGTCGAGATCTTTTTCCTACGTGGCAACAGACAACAGCTGCCTCCTGGAAGCGGACGAGGAGCCGCCCCATGAAATTAACATGGATTCCCTGAAAAAGGCTGTCTCTGTTGCACTTGCCCTTAACTGCAAAGTGGTGGATGAAGTATCATACATGAGAAAGATAGTGATCGACGGCTCAAACACTTCGGGTTTCCAGAGAACGAGCATTGTTGGATTCAATGGTTTTGTGGAGACTTCCAGGGGAAGGGTGGGCGTATCTTCGCTCTGCCTGGAGGAGGACTCGGCAAGAAAACTCAGGGAAGAGGACGGGAAGGTGGTATACTCACTCGACAGGCTGGGTGTTCCGTTAATGGAGATAGCTACAGACCCGGACATAGTTGACGAGGAGCACGCAGTTGAGACAGCCGAGATAATAGGGAAGAAACTGCTTCTCTCCGGATGGGCCAGGAAGGCTCCTGACGCAATAAGGCAGGACGTCAATTTCTCCATGGGATTTGGCAGGGTCGAAATAAAAGGGGTCCCAAAACTGTCCACCATAAGGGATGCCATATCCTACGAAGCGCAGCGTCAGGCATGGATTTCAGAACTTGCACCCAGACTGAAGAATGCGGACTGGTCAAGACTGCATTTCGTGGACGTGTCTGATCTTTTCAAAGGAACAAGGTCAAAGGTTATTTCAAGACACCTCTCGAAAGGATTCAGGGTGTACGGCACAGTGCTTCCAGGGCTTGCAGGTTACCTCAAGGGAGATCCATACAAAATGGGACGCGAACTTGCCGATGTCGCCAAACTGTTTGGATCTGGCGGAATCATGCATTCCGACGAGCTTCCCGGTTACGGGGTGGAGCAGGAGATTTCCGGACTTGTTAAACTGCTTTCCCCAAAGAATGACGATGGCTTTACCATAATAGTGAGCACTCCGAAGGTCATTGGGCTAATAGAAAAAGCCATGGCAGAGAGGCTGACAAAGCTGGCAAAACTTGATCTGCCTGAAACAAGAGTTGTGTCTGAAGACGGCACTACACACTACCTGAGGCCTCTGCCGGGTGGAGAGAGAATGTACCCGGAAACCGATATTCAACTCATAAAGGTCACGGACGAGCTTCTTGAAGAGGCAGGAAAGATGATTCCCAAATCTGAGGAAGAGATGGTGGCCGAACTGATCTCAAAGTTTGGTATATCCACGCAGGACGCAAAAGTCATTCTGTCAACCGGGAGGAAAGCCGAACTTCTGCTGTACTCCGATCTCCTGTCCAACAGCAGGCTGGCATCGAGGCTCATACTCCAGACTATCCCGGAAATCGAAAAGAAGACTGGTGAAACCGTGAGCGAAGCATCTGTTGCTCCCCTTCTGGAAGAAGCCGGAAAGAGAAAATGGGACAGGCAGATAACTGAAGCTGCTCTGGAGATGGCTTTTGTCCGGAAAAAGGGCCTCAACGAAATCCTGTCAAGCGATGAACTTATCCCCATGGGAACGGACGAACTGAGGGATCTCATTAAGGAATTGTCCGGGTCAGAAGAGTTGACGCCGAAGAACATCATACCAAGATTGAGATCCAGGACAAAGAGGATGTTTGACCCGTCTAAAGCCATTGAATTGATGCGTGAGCTTAGATCTTAGGCGATAGTTATTTAAAGTAGATCATTCAAAAATAGCGTAATTTATTGGCTGTTAAAATAAATTTAAAAAATTCTTAAATATCGCTGAAAGATACTGAATAGATGTTAGACGGTTATATTCCGTTGCTAATCACCTTGGTATTGATCATACTGGGTTTGGTTGCGACCTTTTCCGTCTTGCCCTCAATAGCCGAAAGTCGATACAAGAAGGACAAGAAAATCAGCCTGAGACCCGACGATATAATTTCTAATATGGTGAAGGAAAGGAGCCCTCCAGTGGAAGATGGCACTTATCTTCAGACATATGAATCGGGTGAGGTGGCAAAAGGCGAAGTTGGTAAATTTGTTACAGTTCAGTATTACGTCATAATCCTCCTATTCATACTCTTTGATGTCGATATGGTCTTGCTTTTCCCGTGGGCCCTTAATTTCAAGGCACTGGGATTTGCCCCATTCGTTGAAACCCTAATCTTCCTGGCAATGCCACTATTTGTTGTGTATTATGCATTCAAGGAAGGATACATGAGGTGGGAGAAATGAAGACTGGCGACTCGGGAGTACTTACAACAACACTTGAAAAGGCAATGGAGTGGGGAAGAAGCAATTCACTCTGGCCACTCACATTTGGTCTGGCCTGCTGTGCAATCGAGATGATGGCAATCCAGGCTGCGGACCTTGATATTTCAAGATTTGGCAGTGAGATCTTCAGGAACTCCCCCAGGCAATCTGACCTGATGATTGTTTCCGGAACGGTGACCAAGAAGATGGCGCCCAGGCTCAGAAGGCTCTATGATGAAATGCCATACCCGAAGTATGTTATCGCGATGGGCGTATGTGTCATACAGGGTGGCCCATATAACCAGGGCTACTCAGTGGTTATGGGTGTGGACAAGGTTGTGCCGGTTGACGTGTATGTGCCGGGATGCCCCCCGACGCCTGAGGCACTGACTTATGGAATCATGCTCCTCCAGAAGAAAATCAGAAATGAGACGGACAGGTGAATCTATTGGTTGAAATACTTGAAGAGACAACTGGAAAAGATGGTCGAAGGATACTCAAGGTAGCCAAGGAAAACCTTGTCGAACTCATGAAGGAACTGAAAGCGCAGGGATTTGTCCATCTTTCCCTCATTACCGGGGTGGACAGGAAGGACAGGCTCGAAGTTGTTTACCACCTTCACAATCTAGACAGAAACGAATACGTAGCGGTGAAGACAGAGACTCTTGATGAAAGGGTACCAAGCATCGCTTCGATTTACAGCAGCGCAAACTGGGATGAGAGGGAACAGTACGATCTGATGGGGATAGTTTTCGAAGGGCACCCCAATCTCAAGAGGCTGTTCCTTCCTGAAAACTGGGTTGGTCATCCCCTGCGGAAGAATTACGATCTTTCCAAAGTTCAGTACATAAACATGGACGAAGACGGCGAGGATTACGCCACCTTTGATCCCGGAGATGGTTGGTAATGACTGAAGCCAGAATTTCGAAACCGGACGAGAAAGGTTGGGTAGAACTCAATATGGGGCCACAGCACCCCTCGACTCACGGCGTACTGAGGCTCAAGGTCAAGCTTGACGGAGAAATCATAAGGGAAGTGGAACCGGTCATAGGTTATCTCCACAGGAATGCGGAGAAGATCTGTGAACTCGACTACTACTGCGACTCGATGATCTATTTTGACAGGATGGACTACGTGGGCGCAATGAACATGGAGGTCGGCTATCTCGAAGCCGCAGAGAAGCTTCTGGGCATACCTCCACCTGAAAGGGTGCAATGGATCAGGGTCGTTATGGCCGAACTCAGCAGAATTGCATCACATCTTGTGTGGGCAGGTGCATTCGGGCTTGATCTTGGAATGCTCACCCCATTCTTCTACTGTTTCGTGGAGAGGGAGAAGGTCCTCAGGATATTCACGGAGGCATGTGGATCCAGACAGGAAACAAACTACATGAGCATCGGTGGAGTCTACCAGGATTTCAACGACAAGATCATCCACGACATACTGGAATTTACAGAACAGTTTCCCAAGAAGCTCGATGACATATTCAATGCGTACGTCAAGAACGACATCTTCATTGCAAGGACAAAGGGTATCGGCATTCTTGAACCGGAAGTAGCGCTTGATTACGGAGTCACGGGACCCATGCTCAGGGCTTCCGGAGTGGAATACGATGTAAGAAAGGCGGAGCCCTACCTTGTTTACGACAAGTTGAATTTCGACATTCCCGTATCATACAAGAAAGACAACCTTGCAAGATTCCTTGTGAGGTTCGAGGAAATGAGGCAATCCATCAGGATTATCAACCAGGCTGTAAAGAAGATCCCGGATGGGCCATATTTCAATCCAAAAGCCAAGAAGTCTCTCATGATAAGGCTCCGGGGAGAAGGGGAAGTCTATGCCAGAACCGAATCCTCAAAGGGCGAGTTCGGTGTCTACCTGGTCGGGGATGGCGGCGTGAAACCATACAGGGTACGCGTGAGAAGCCCGTCATTGAAAAACCTCAGTGTCCTTCCAGTTCTCGCAAAAGACGTGATGATCGCAGATATGGTGGCCATCTCTGGGACAGTGGATCTGGTATTCGGGGAGGTTGACAGATGAACGTACTTACAAGGCTGGCAGACTTTTTCGGTGCACTGGGCCATTATCCTGCATATGTCCTGGCCTATTTCTTCGAAACTCTCTTCATGATCATATTTGTGATGGCTTCCCTGGTGGCCATGATATACCTTTTCAGGAAATACATGGCCAGGGTCCAATTGAGGATTGGTCCAAACAGGGTCGGAAAATTCGGTCTTCTGCAACTGATTGCAGATTCAATGAAACTCATCGGAAAAGAAAGCATTCTTCCTTCGGCCAGGGATGACCTGCCATACAGGATTGCACCGATCATGGTCTTCCTCGGCCTGATCATGGGATTCGCTCTCCTGCCTTATGGGCCATTCTACTGGATCGGCGATCTTACCGTTACACACTCGGACGTGAGCCTCCTGCTGCTCTTCGCGGCACTGGCAATCATGCCCATTGGGGAGATCCTCGCAGGAGTCAGCTCAAAGAACAAGTACGCAGTTGTCGGGGCCCTCCGTGGAGTAGCGAAGGATGTCTCTTTTGAGGTTCCAATGATGATTTCGGTTCTGGCACTTGTCATGATGGCTTCGGCACGGACATCCAATCCACTTAACCTTTCAAACCTGGTATCCGTCCAGTACATACCCTATGGAATTCCACAGATCATGGGGCTTGGCGTGTTCTTCATCGCCATGGTGGCGAGGGCATCCTTCTCCCCGTTCGATATGGGGGAGAGTGACAGCGAGCTTGTATCAGGGCACTCCACAGAATACACTGGATTGAGATTCGGCATGTTCTACATGGGTCTTTTTGGGAGCATCTTCCTCAGCTCGCTCATAGTTTCGCTTCTCTACCTTGGTGGCTATAATGGACCCTTCTCATCCTACGCTGGATTCATTTATCTGCTCATAAAGGCCGTTATACTCGTCCTGATATCGTTCACGATCTGGCTGTCGGTGCCCAGAATCAGGATAGATAAATTCGTGAACATGGGCTGGAAATACCTGCTGCCAGCCTCCGTCATCAATCTCATAATAGCAGGAATACTGACCCTGGGGTTGGGAATATGATTGAAGTCAAAGAACCAAAGAAAGAAATCCCTCTCATAGGCACAATGAAGGCCATGATGATCGTGGCCAAGCATCTGTTTCAGAAACCTGTTACGACTCAGTACCCTGAAGAGAGAAAACCTCTTCCGGACAGGTTCAGGTACAGAATATTCCTGAGCCTTGATGACTGCGTAGGATGCACTCTCTGCGAACAGGTTTGCCCAAACCTGTCCATTCACATGCAGAAAGTTGACAGGGAAAATCAGAGGAACAAGAGAAAAATATATCCGGATGTGAACTTCGGTACCTGCACCGTTTGCAGGAACTGTGAGGAGATCTGCCCCACTGATGCCATATATCTCACACACGTCTTCGAGACATCGAGAACGCGGAACAGTTTCACATACTCCCCCGAAGAACTGTCTCTTCCGGAGGATGAGGTGGTCAAGTGATATTCACAATAATCTTCCTCATTTTCGCAATAATCATGATTCCCTTGGCAATGAGGGCAGTCACATCGAAAAACATTACGCATTCTGCCATTTACCTCATGTCATTTCTCTTCGTGCTCTCAGCACTGTTCATATATCTGGGGGCATCCATAGTTGGGGCAATCGAGCTGCTCGTTTTCATAGGGGCAGTGGTAACGCTAATCGTATTCACAATAATGCTTACAGGAGGAAAAGAACTTGAATAAGACTCTCGCAGGTGTGGCCTCTGTACTCTTTCTTATAGTGTTTGCAATTGAGGCCGTAGCAATACAAGGTTCATTCATCCCGGCAACACAGGATCTCACCGCCATTAGTGTGGCATTGTTCAACATATATGTAGTTCCCTTTGAACTCCTGTCCTTAATCCTCGTGGCCGGAATCATTGGCATGTTCTACATAGCCGGGAGGGAGGAATAATGGAGATCTTCATAGTCACGGTACTTTCCCTGATACTCTTCACCATTGGATTGTACGGAATAATGACCTCCAACATTGGCATCAAGATGCTCATTTCCATCGAGATTCTCATCAATGCCGCCATACTGAACCTGGTCATGGTGGCAATAGCCGAATCCACTATCAGCCCGATCCTGCTTGCTCTCTTCGGAATAGCAATCGGTGCGGTGGAATCTGTAATAGGTCTGAGTCTCCTCACTGCTACTTACAGGAAAGTGGGGAAGGTTGCTATAGCACTTCTCAAGGAGATTAAGTGGTAATCATGTACTGGCCGGGTTGGTTTATTTTCCTGAGCCCTGTAATAGGGTTCCCAATTACCTATGTGGTGGGCAGATACCACAGAAATCTGTCTGGGATCATCGCTTCACTTGCTGTCTTCGGGTCGCTGGTTGCGTCCATCCTGACATTCTTCTATGTACAGGCTAATGGAACTGTGTACAATCATTTCCAGTGGTTCTTCAACATAAATGCGGGTATCTACATTGATCACCTCACACTGGTCATGGCCCTCATGGTATCTTTCGTTTCGCTGATGATCCATCTGTTCGCCATGTATTACATGAAAGAAGACCCGAACAAGCACGTCTACTTTGCTGAGACTTCCCTGTTTACTGCGGGCATGCTGGGCCTTGTTGTATCGTCAAACCTTGTCCTCTTTTTCCTGTTCTGGGAACTGGTAGGCCTTTGTTCCTACCTGCTCATCGGCTTCTGGTTCTTCAAGCCAAATGCTTCAGCAGCGGCGAAGAAAGCCTTCATTGTCACAAGAGTCGGTGACCTCCTATTCCTCGTTGGAATGGCAATACTGTACAGCAGCCTCACCGGTTTCTCCGGATTAGGCAGCAACAGCCCACTCAGCATACCCTTCCTGATCCAGAATGCACAGGCAATAGCATCTTACATAGGTCCGAACGTCCTTGGCGCAGTTGCAGTTCTCTTCCTGGTAGGAGCAGCGGGCAAGTCCTCCCAGTTCCCTCTGCACGTATGGATACCTGATGCAATGGAGGGCCCCACAACAGTGTCTGCACTTATCCACGCTGCAACAATGGTTACAGCTGGTGTATACCTGGTTGCCAGGGTCTTCAATGTATTCTACTATGCAGCACCTTTTGCAATGTATTCAGTCGTCATACTTGGGGCGTTCACTGCATTGTTTGCCGGCATAGTGGGTGTTTTTGTAAATGATATCAAAAGGATACTGGCATATTCAACAATCAGCCAGATAGGATACATGCTTGCCGCAATTGGCCTTGGCGGCGTTTTCGGTTATGCCGGGGTATCCTTCGGCCTGTTTCACCTGGTGGTGCATGCAGTATTCAAGGCACTCCTGTTCATGTCGGCTGGAGCTATTCTCATTGCCCTAATGGACCTGAGGGACACCAGATTTATGGGAGGACTCTGGAGAAGGATGCCTATGACAATAACGCTGCTGTTCATCGGCTCCCTGGCACTGATCGCATTTCCGTTCACATCAGGATACTTCTCCAAGGATACAATCATATCTGCGTCCTGGGTATACTATTCACACTTCGGGACGTTCTCAAGCTTCCTGCCATGGCTATTCCTTGCAGTTGGAGCACTTCTGACCACACTGTACACATTCAGGATGTTCTTCAGGGTTGCCCTGGGCAAGCCAAGATCACACCTGGCGGAACACGCGAAGGATCCGAGCATCATAGCTCTGCTTCCGCTGTTCGTGCTCGCGGCAGGAGCCCTTGGACTGGGTTTCATTCAGGGAAGGTTCTACGGATTCATCGATTCATCGTACTCGCTTCCATCTGTTCCAGCATACATTGAGTACATCCCGCTCACCCTCATGGCCATCGGCCTGGTTCTGACCTACGCAATCTATGGGACGAAATTCTGGCAGAAGCTGGATTTCTCAAAGAACAGGCTGTACAGGGTCGCCAAGAACAAGTTCTACCTGGACTACCTGTTTACGAACATAATAGCGGAACGTGTCATAGTACCCCTGTCTGCTGGTTTCACCCTGTTTGAGGGCAAGTACAACCGTGCGGTGAACGGGGTCGGAACCGGGACACTAAAAATCGGTGATCTGTTCAGGAGAATCCAGAATGGTGTTGTGGAGAATTACTTCATAGTGCTGATCATTGGAATAACTGCAATATTCATCGTCATTGAAATCGCGGGGTTGATGTAACTTGTTTATGCTCATAATTTTCCTGTTGACAATAATCGGGGCTGCAGCTTCATTCGCCATAAAGGGAAGAAGAAGGGACTATGCTCTCCTCACTTCCGCTGCCTTCCTCATACTGATCTTAATCTATAGCGTACTTCGTTTCCATTCCGGATATACAGGTGGAATCATATCCAACGAGACATTCAATCTTGCCGCTTCCCTCGGCATAGTGTTCTCAACTGGTGTCAGTGGGTTTTCGGACGCATTGCTCATACTTTCCGCAATTGTCATATTCCTCTCCATCCTCATAACAGAGGAAGGAAAATACGGAGAATCGCTGTACAGCTACATCCTCATTGCAGAATCAGGCCTGTTTGGAATTCTGATCTCCAGGGACTTCCTGTTCTTCTATATCTTCTGGGAAGTTGTCCTCATACCTGTCTACTTCATCATTGCCCAGTATGGGGGATACAACAAAGACAGCGTATCACTGAAATTCTTTGTGTATACCCACATCGGTTCGGTATTTCTCCTGCTGTCCATATTCACAGTGTACACTTTCCATTATGAATCCACTGGTGTCTTTACCTTTGAAATGGGACAGCTGATGGTAAACAGCTACTTCTCACAGATACCTGTTTTCTGGAGATACTTCGCTATCTTCGGTTTCCTCCTTGCATTCCTGGTCAAGATGCCCTCCTTCCCTGTGCACTCCTGGCTACCAGACACCTATGATTCAGCCCCATATCCTGGAACCGTCATTCTGGCTGGAGGCCTTTCAATAATGGGCGGATATGGACTGTTTGGCATCATCATGCCTGTCTACTCATCATTGGGGACAACCACAATGGACATCCTCATGGCTCTTGGAATAATCAGCCTCGTCTACTTCTCACTGGCGGCTATGATGCAGCAGAGCCTGAAGGGGATGAAGGCATTTGCCACTGCCGGTG
>OFHE01000039.1_pt1 | contig 19797 bp, 19 predicted proteins | sample 1521981 | NCBI WGS metagenome assembly OFHE01 (sample SAMEA2464839, study PRJEB22497) | soil metagenome | biome: Grassland; feature: Farmland; material: Clay | place: Australia | collected 2013-02-01 | depth 1.4 m
AACGGCGCAGGCCACTACGTCGCGGCCACACCATCAAACGTGTCAGATGCAGCCGCGCAGTTCCTTAGCCAGATACCCACAAATGGAACAATAGCACTGCAGTTCGCTCCTGGAGCCACATCATACCCGATTGCTGACATGGAATACGTCGTCGTCAAGATGAACCAGACAAGCACATCAACAGCCAATGCACTCAAGAACTTCCTTAACTGGGTGGTTTCACCAAACGGTGGAAGCAGTTCAACATACCTTAGCGCCCTGAATCTCGCCCCTCTGCCTTCCGCAGTGGTCAGCAAGATCGTTGCCCCACTGATCAATGAAATACACGGACCGGGTGGATCTTCAACGGCACTGGTAACACTCAGTGAAACAGGCTCAAGCCTGCTGTACCCGGTGTTCAATGAATGGGCTCCAAACTACACGGCAGCCACAATCACAACGGCTTCAACAGGCAGTGGAACAGGAATATCAAGCGCAGTGGCAGGCACAGCAGTGATCGGCGCATCAGACGCATACCTTTCACCGAGCATTGCAAACGCGAACCCCGGAGTCATGAACATACCCATAATGATATCCTACCAGTACATCGTATACAACATACCGGGTTACGCGGGACCTGCACTGAACCTTAACGCGACCATAATCGTGGGTATCTACAATGGAACAATAACAAACTGGAACAACGCGGCCATAGCAGCGGCGAATCCGAACGCCAACCTGCCAAGCATGACAATAGTTCCTGTTCACAGGTCCGATGGTAGTGGAGACTCCTTCATGTTCACCTCATTCCTGAGCAAGGGAAACAGCTGGTGGGCAAACAATATTGGCGCATCCACGAACCCATCATGGCCCGCTAACGTTGCAAACTCAGCAACAGGTGCACAGAACAGCGGAGTTCTGGCTACAATGAATTCTGCCTCCGGAAGCATAGGATACGTTGCAGCAACATATGCATCCACTGTCCACACCGATGGATTTGGAATAGCAGCACTCCAGAATGCAGCAGGCAACTATGTGAATGCAACAGCAGCAAACGTTTCACAGGCCGCGGCACAGTACCTGAACCAGATTCCGGCAAACGGAACCATTGCACTGCAGTTCGCTCCAGGGAACTCATCCTATCCAATAGCTGACATGGAATATGTCATAGTTCAGAAGACACAGCCAAACGCAGCCACAGCAAACGACCTTAAGGCGTTCCTGAACTGGGTAGTGTCACCATCGGACGGCAGCGCAAGCAAGTATCTCACACCACTGAACCTTGCACCGCTTCCATCAGCTGTAGTGACTCAGATTGTAAACCCGCTCATAAATAAAATAACCGGGTGACCTAATTATTATGGACACCTCAAATAAATTTTTTAATTATTTCAATTTCGCAATGTCACTAGTCCCGGCAGTCATACTTATCACGATTCTCAGTTTCGTTCTTTACTATTCAATTCCATCCATTATCTACAATGGAACAACTTTCTTCACTTCCTATCTCTGGAATCCAGGGATCGAATCCCACGCCCCTGTGGTGGTTAGGGGAATCACCGCTCCGTACAACTCATCATTCGGATTCCTGCTCTTCTTCCTCGGCACCCTGATTTCCTCATTTCTGGCGCTTCTCATAGCTTTCCCGCTCAGCCTCCTCGTATCTCTCACAGTGGAACTGTACACTCCGCAGAAAACAAAGAAGGCCCTGGTGTCCCTCATAGAGCTCTTCGCCGGAATTCCCAGTGTAATATACGGTTTCTGGGGCATAATTGTGCTGGAACCCCTCCTTTACAACAGCGTTGAGCCGTGGATGAGCGCCCACCTTTCATTCATACCCGGTTTCTCGGGTGAAATCTACACGGGCGCAGGGATCATTGCATCCGGCGTTGTGTTGAGCCTGATGATTGCACCAATAATAACATCAATCATGGTGAACAGTTTCGAGAGCGTGCCCGGGGACATAAAGCAGGGAATAACGTCGCTGGGAGCAACAAAGTGGGAAACGGGAAGGTACCTGATCACAGGATATTCGAAGGCATCCACATATGGTGGTGCCATCCTGGGCCTGGGAAGGGCCCTAGGGGAAACAATGGCAGTTCTTATGGTCAGCGGAGCAGTGGTAAACCTGCTCCCCGGAAGCATATACTCAACAATCAACACAATGGCAGCAGCCATTGCATCACTGCTTGACAGCGCATTCTTCGATGGAACAGGCATGAATATATCCGCACTGAGTGAACTGGCGCTGGTGCTGATGGGAATATCACTCGCGGTCAACCTCATAGGAAGGAAGCTTGCAGGCAGGCGAGCATTGAGAGGTTACGAAAATGATTAGTTCAGACATTTACAGAAAGGAAGTCAGGTGGAAGAAGTCCAGATACCGGAAGGCTAAGGACCGCGCAGCAAGAGGGCTGGGGTACGCAGCTTTCGGTTTCCTCTTCGTGGTCCTCATCTCCATTTTTACATACATCCTCCGGGGTGGGGCAACCACCGTTACCTGGCAGATTCTTACAACCAATGGAAACACCTCGTACGGTGGCATAGCGGGAGCAATATGGGGAACATGGATGCTCGTGGGCATGGGCCTCCTTTTCTCGCTCCCTCCGGGTCTGTTCGGCGCCGTATACATGGTGCAGAGCACCTCCAACAAGAGGATCTCTGGAGCAATGAGGCTTTTCACGGATATCCTGACAAGCGTCCCGTCGATCGTGATCGGGCTTTTTGGATACCTCGTCCTGGTCATCAGGCTCAACTTCGGCTACTCTCTGGTGGCTGGAGGATTCGCCCTGTCAGTGATGATGCTTCCTTACATCATGAGGATCACGGAAATGTCATTCAGGGGCATATCCCGGGAGCAGGTGCAGAATGCCTATGCCCTTGGCGCTGACCACATCAAGGTGTTCACGAAGATATACCTGCCACAGGCCAGCGCAGGCATATTCGCAGGAGTCCTGCTGGCAATAAGCATAGCGGCAGGGGAGACAGCCCAGTTGATATACACAGCCGGATTCAATCCGGGAATTGCGACGGGTTTCCTGCACTCGCAGGTCGGGTATCTCACATACATGGTGTGGACTGGCATCAACCAGCCGAGCACATACGCGCATAACATAGCGTTCATTTCAGCAATGTTGCTCCTCCTGATCATAACCGAACCGATCTTCATATCAAAGTATGAGGAACCAATAATACGATTTTTCCGCAAAGTCTTTGTGGAAACACCACCTTCCAAAGCAAAGAAGGACAAGGTCAGCAAAAAGGTGAATTAGATGGCTAAAGTAATGGAAATAAAGAATCTGAAAGTTGAAGCTGGCAAGAAAGTGATCATCAACGGCCTGGACCTTGACATTTACGAAAACAAAGTCAACACAATCGTAGGGCCATCAGGAGGAGGAAAAAGCACTCTCCTGAGGTGCCTCAACAGGCTCACGGATCTTGATCCTTCCTACAGGGTTTCGGGCGATATCAAATTTGACGGAAAAGACCTGAACGAATATGACGATGTCGAACTGAGGAGAGAGGTGGGTCTCGTTTTCCAGAGGCCGAACCCGTTCCCCATGTCCATACAGGAAAACGTCTCTTTCGGTCTCAGGCTACAGGCAAAGGTCGAAAAGAGTACAATGGAGGAAATGGTAAACCAGGCTCTTGACGAAGTCGGGCTTTACAACGAGGTCAAGGACAACGTCAGGAGACAGGCAAGCACACTTTCCGGAGGACAGCAGCAGAGGTTGTGCATCGCCAGGGCACTCATTCTGAGGCCCAAGGTCCTGATGATGGACGAACCGACAAGTTCACTGGATCCCGTTGCCAAAGGCCGCGTAGAGGACCTCATAAAGGATCTCAAGGAAAAATACACGGTGATCCTTGTTACCCATGACATGAACCAGGCCAGAAGGGTTTCGGATTACACCAGCCTGATCTACAACGGAAAGATCGTGGCAAGCATTGAAGGCACCGAATTCACAGGAATCGAGAACGAGGAAGTCAAGGCTTTCCTTGGCGAACTGGCTGCGTAATTTTTCCACTTTCCATCCACAATCTTTTTCTCATTTATCTTTGACATTTTTCAATCTTCACGAATCTGCCGGGATTTTGGAAAGCAGTGATAGAAAATTTGAATTGCTGCACAGCCAATCCCGCAAGCTGATCACCATGGGAAAATTGAGATTTTTCTGGATGGACGTTTTTGCTGAAGGCAGATTCAAGGGCAACCAGCTGGCAGTTTTTCCCTCTGCCGAACGGCTTGGCAGTGAAGAAATGCAGATGATTGCAAAGGAGATGAACCTGTCAGAAACGGCCTTTATTACTGGGACAGTGAAAGACCATGCTGGAAACGAATCATTTTCCACGAGGATTTTCACCACGGAGGAAGAACTGCCATTTGCGGGCCATCCCACGCTTGGAGCCAGCTTCCTTCTTAAAACTCTCCACGGAGGGAACACCATAACTCTGGACCTGAAGGTGGGGCCAATCACAGTGTATTTCCAGGAGAGAGATGGAAGGCTGTATGGTGAAATGAGGCAGATCGACCCGACATTTGGCAGTATACATGAAAGAAACAGGATAGCCGGAATTTTCAGGGTATCTCCCGATGAAATAGAAGATGAATACCCGATTCAGACCGTTTCAACCGGCAATCCGTTCATAATAGTGCCTTTTAAAAGGCTATCAGTTCTGGAAGCCATAAAACCGGACTTTGCTGAAATGGAATCCTACCTGGAGGATACAGATGCAAAATTCTTCTACAACATTTCCAGGGAAACATCCCGTAGTGAGGCCATAGCCCATGCCCGCATGATCTTCCATGGTGGCGAGGATCCAGCAACTGGCTCGGCTGCAGGACCTGCCGCTGCGTGGCTGCTAAAGAATGGCCTTATGAAGCCCGGTGAAATCAATCGTATTGAACAGGGCATTGAGATGGGCAGGCCCAGCATAATTCACATAAGTGGTGCAATGAAGGGAGGAAACCCTGTGGACATAAGGGTCGGAGGATTCTGCGAAATGATCTCCAGTGGAGAGCTTGAGAGCCCATAAAGAGCTGATTTCCAGCTCTGTACCGTACATGCAAGCAGGAATTTTGAATCCTGTGTGAGAGTTCAGGACAGGAATGAGATCGATTCCGACCCGAAGGGAATATTCCTCTGCCGCACTAGAGAGGAAGCACTGAATAAATTCACTGTATTCAAGGACAAATGGTCCTCAAGATATCCCAGGCCAGTGTACAATATGGAGAAGAACCTCTCCATATTGCTCAAGTACCATGATTATCCTGAATCTATCAGGAGAAGCATCCACTCTACGAATCTCATAGTGCGTATGAACAAAGAAATTCGGCGGAGAATCAAGATCATCGATTCCCTGCCATCAGAGGAGAGTGCCATGAAGATCATATATCTCAGGGTCGCTGAGATAAATGAGGCATGGTCACAGAGATCTTTGGGGGGATTCTATAAATGCATGGATGAGATCAGAGAAATGTTCCAGGAGAGGTATCCTTTATAAATACACAACTTTCGGGACGCTATGCAAGCCTAGGTAAAGGTTATTCCGGAAATTTCGTAGATTATGTTGCATAACGACAAAGCAAACTCGCTCCTATGCAAGCAGGATTGATACATTTATCTTATACTAACCACCTTTATGTATGAAATAACATTATTATTTTAAGTCAAAAATGTCACCAAAGGGAAAGAAATTACTGATAGCAATTTCGGCAGTCCTTATTGCAGTCATTGTTGTATTTCCTTCAGTTTATCTTCTATACACCAGCTCGAAACAGGCGAAACTAATAGTGAATAACGGTTCAGCCAGTTATACATTTATGTTCGGCTTCTCTCATAACAACCAATCAATAAATAGTGTTTCATTCAAGAGCTATAGTACCACAACTACATTAGATGAAGGAGGTCTTCAAACTATCCTCGAGGCCAGAATGAATGGAAGCGCTTATGCCTCCAGTGATCAACCAAATGTATTCTTTATAAACTTGTTTCTTAATTTGTCTGGGCGTCTCCCCTATAACCTAACACCTACATTCCTAACAATTTCCGTGGGTGCTTTACCAGGTTCCCCTGCTTCTTTCTTGTCCCATATTGGCAACAATATAGCACAGTGGAATTCTAGGTATCAAAAACCAGTGAATATATCTACAAGCGAGGGAGGAGAAAATCTTAAAATGGCTTTTCTCAACGACACAGGATTAAATCGGAACCAGACTTTTTCTTTTTCATTAACTGATTTTATACTTAGCCCGGCTGGTCAAGCCCTAGGACTTCAGTACAATACAACCTATGGATTATCTATTACAGCGAGTTTATCAGGTTTATCTCAACCGGTTTCAACTACACTCTACATTTTTTTCATAGATGTTCCAAAAGGATAGATTACAAGGTGACCGCAATTCCGTTTAAGAACACTAACTTCCTAATTTTATTGATATCATTGGTTCATCACACTTTTTTGGGGTTGAATATTACCTATCTTTGCCCTATTGTATCACTACAGTTCAATTGAAAGCTTTTCAAGGACGTATTTCTGCTCCTTTGTCAGCTCTACCGGTGCATGTGAGCCATTGCTGTAGACAACCTCCTTTATTCCCGAAATGATCTTCACCGTCTCAGCGTACGACAGATCGCACCTGTTGGCGATCATCCTGATCATTGTGTATTCAAGGATGGAGAGGAATATCCTTGCCCTTGTTCCGGTCTCTGTCCTGGAATAAAGTGGTTCCATTGCCGCCTTTGAATGCATGAACGCCTTCTCAACAACATCCTTTTCCCTGTATATCCTCAATATATCATCCGTTCCCATCATCGTGTTCGTGAACAGGACAAAGAAGCCCATCCTGTTCGTCCTTGCCTGTATGGCATTGTGCTTCAGCCTGTACGTGAATGTTCCCTTCGATGGATGTATCTCGAAGTACCTGGACATGTTCCCGGTGGCGGATACTGAAGTCCGGATCATGTCCTGCTCAGAGTCGAACTCCCTGGACTGGAGATCCTTCAGATCCCTCTCCGTATCCGAGAGTTTCGAATAGAACGCCTGTGTCCTGTCCGCCCTGCCCTTAGCGGAGAAATACACGATATAGCGGATGGAATCGATGCTGTGCTCACTGTAGAATACCGTCTCTTCATGGTACTGGATGTAGTTCCTCGAGTTCTCGATGTTCTTCGATTTTGCCAGCAGATCCCTGTATATCTTCAGGGACGCCGGTATGGCACCAATAAGGGAATAGTTCTTCAGATCCGTGATGTTACGTGAGGAATAGAACCCGCGATCCATCACTATCATGGCAGTGCGGATCCCCAGATCCTTCAGTTCCCTGGCGAATGACGATACTGTACTCACTGACACTATATTCCCCGGCATTATCCTGTGATGTACAGGTATTCCCCCACTTCTGGTCACAGCGAGGACGAAGTTGATCTCCCTGTTCCCGCCGTTCGTGTGATAATAGTGGCCGTACCTTGCCAGATCATTAGAGGATCCGTAATATTTCACTGCACTCAGGTCATACACTATTCCATGGGAGCCGTATGACTTCACTATCCTTCCCGATATGGATCTCTCAAGGATGGATACAGTGTCCGGATCCGGTGACCCGATGAGATCCACCAGGTCACGATCCTCCTTCACGGTGCCCGCACGGATGCCTGTGTGCAGTTCCATTGAACCGTATGTCCCGGTGACGGAAGAGGCGGCAAGCATGACTGCCCTTCTGGCAGCCTCCCTCATGTTTGTGAGGCCCTCCAATGCGGAGATGAAATCATCCTGGATGCCGAAGTCCTCGGCATGCCTGTACAGGATGTATGGTGCGGAATCCAGCACTCTCCTGACAGAGACCCTGTTCCTAGGCTTCTGTATGATCTTCTCACTATCCCTGAGGATCTCCTTTCCCAGGTACTCCGCTTTCTGCTTCACCTTTCCGGTGTCATGATCCCTGTAGCTTGTAACCCTGTACAGGTAAACGTTGTCTCCCCTGATGATCCTTCTGGTGTAGGTCAATGTAATGATAATATCACTACATAATATACGGATCTTTCTGTTATCAGAGATAGTAAAATACCCATTATTCAGAAGATTGTAGTACTATATTGGGGCAAAGATAGGTTCACGGCCCCCGGGTGCATCGCAGAACGCATGGCCCAGAGAGAAAAAGTCATTGATTGGACCATTCAGAATTTGACCACCTGCGTTTACAATGGATATGAAACAAACTATGACAATTTTCCCGAACTCAGGTTGAAAACATATGCATCAGAACTGAAACCGTAATAGGCTATGAGCCTGTAGCTTCCGCTCGAAGAAAGTTGCTGGTTCTGATTCATTGGGGCAATTTGTATGAGTTCCGATCCATTGGGAAGCTGCGTGAAATTGGAAGCTTCCCACAGATACCCGTTCATGTTGGTTGTGGGGGCGGAGGGCATTATACGGTACAACAACTGATTGTAAGATATGTTTGTGTTCTGAAGTGACACCATGACTTCAATACCCGTGACATTGTAATTGGAGACGCCAGTGATTGATAGTCCCTGGATGTCAATTTGAGGGTGGTGTACTGGTACAGTTGCTTCATAAGCGACCGGTGCTGCAATCAATGCAACCAGGATAACAGGAACCACTATCCTCCTGGCTGATCCCAGCCCCTTGAGCCTGCCGGTGCGGGCTGGTTCCTTCTGTCTAGTTTCAGCTTTAACACCGTTCTGTATGAATAGAGGCATTATCAATGCGATAAGTGGCCAGAACATCAGGTAACTTAGAAGCAGTCGGTAGTTGAACAGAAAAATAATGATAGGAAAAGCGAGGAATGCATACTTCAGCTTCCCGTAGTACACGTAATATGCTATTATGGAAGAGACGAACAGTGCAACCACCATCAGAGAGAAGAATGTCCTTGATAGAGGGAAAATGTCCAGGAATGCTATCTGGGATGGCCCGAAACCGATTCCAAGTATGTGTTGCAGTTCTGGAGCCGCAATTGCACTGAAGAATGCCTGCGGGTTCAAAGCAATAAAAATGGAGTTTGCAAGGAGGAAGACACCTGCCACTGATAGTGTCCACTTCAGCGAGGCTCCTCTCCCTATCTCTCTGTAAAGGAAAATGAGGAAGAATGGCAGTACCAGCCATGGGATCTGTTTAACGGAGACTGCCAGGCCCATGAGTATACCGGATACCACGGGTTTTCTGTAGAAGAAAACAGACAGCATTGTGAAGAGCATCCACACTATGTCTGGATACCCCAGGCTGACCTGAACAAGGTACGACGGGTTGAGGAGCAGCAAGAATACCGGTACGAGAGCCAGTGATTTCAGTTTGCTGTCCTTGTAAACCCAATATAGGAAGATTGGTGGAATAACATAAAGTGGAATCAGGGAAGCTGTGGGAGAAAAACCAAAAAGATTTGCAGGCAAATATGTGAATACAGCCAAAGCGGGATAGCTCAGGCTCGTCACGAATCCACCGCTTGAATATGGGGTCACGACGTCGAGAGGCAGCCCATTGGTGCCGAACGAGTAGAATGTGAAAACATTGGCTGTGTTGATCGGAATGTAAGGGTTTATGCCATTTATCAACAGGTGAGCAGAGTAGAAATCAAGTGCCATCTCATCTGTTGGAAAACTCGGGGAACCGTACCAGAAAGCAAAAGTCCAAAGCAGTCCGAGAGCAGTGAGAACAACCAGGTAATGCCAAGGACGAGCATCTTGATTTCGTGCCCTCTGCTTATGGAACTTTATCAGAAAAGCCACGCATATTACAGTGATTGCAACGTAAAGTGCCAGAAGAAGAAATGAAGGCCGGATATAGCCCATTATAGTGGATATGGTGTAGGGAACGAGAAGATACAGAACCATGACTAGTGAAATGTACGGTCTCATCCCTTTTGTTTTCGGGGTAAATGAATTCGTCTCCAGAAATCTCCTGAATCTGCCCAAAGCCCGGCTTACGAAGTAGGGCAAAGGATTGGTAAGAGCAATAAGCAGGGTCGCAAAACCAATTATGATAAGAGCTGTGTCAGCCAGTATAAGAAGCGTCCCACCATATCCAAGCACCGTCCATAGCAACTGAGGGATTGTGACCATGAATGAACTGATGGTGATCAGCGCTATTCTTGCCCTGTGCAGTCTTATTTCTTCATCATCATTCACTTTCCCCTTTCCCCCCAAACGAAGAATGTTGAGGAAAGATAGGTTACAATGAATGCAGAAACAATGCCAATGAAGTTAGCCAGCACTATGCCAATCACCGAACTGCTTTGCAGTATCTGAGCCTTTATTATGCCGTAAAATACAGCCGCATTTACAATGATGCCGAGAATACTGAACAGATTGTACTTACCGAGTCTGTAGAGGAATTCAGTGTTTGTGGATCCTCTCTTCCTGAAAGTAAATCTATCGTTAAGTATGAAATTTGACACTACACTGGTCTCTATTGCCAACGGGTCAGCGAAAAAGTGCATGTACCCGAACAGGAGGGTCAGTATAAGTTCGTTGACCAGTATACCCGATGCACCCACTATCGCGTACCTGACAATATTTCCCTTCCTCAGAATGAGTGATGCAAAGCTTCCAATGTCGTTCATTTTGAGCTTGCTTTTACCCTCATTACGTTTGTAGAAGACAATTGGGTATTCGTTCACCCTGAGCCCGGCTCCAAGCAATCTTCTCAGGATATCAATCTGGCCTGCATATGATGGACTTATTGGTTCAGTGATGTTAGACTCCAGCAGGAACTCGATTGCCTTCGCAGAATATACCCTGAATCCACTTGTAGCATCTTTGACCTTGGCGGAGAAAGTCGATCTGAAAGCAATGTTTCCTCCAAAGCTTATTATCCGCCTCACAGGAGTATCGCCATTCTTGCCCCCGGGTATATACCTTGAGCCAACAACAAGATCTGAGCTATTCCGGCGAGCCATTTCACAGAGTTTTGGAATGTAAGCGGGATCATGGGAAAAGTCCGAATCCATTACAGCCGCGTACTTGCATTCCTTCGGCAGCCTCTTGAATCCCTCTAGAATTGCGGAGACCAATCCCATTCTCCTATGACGTTCGATAAGATGAACATTTGACCAGCTACTACAAAGTTGTTGAGTGCCATCTGTGCTGCCATCATCCACAATGTAAACCTGGTAGGAGTCCAGTCTGGGCAGCAATCTCTCTAGATTGGCCCGCTCGTTTACTACGGGTATGATTATGGCAACACCGTCATTGTCAGGATCAGCCATTAATATTCGTGTCTGTTATCTTTAAGTACTTTTAAACCTTTGTGCGGTCGAATCGTAATAAATATGCAAAAAACGGAATTATAGGACGGCTCGCTGACTCTATAAAGCTATTTATAATCTTTTCCTATTCATTTGAGATTAACATGTCCATAGATGTCTCACAACTGAGATTTGGTGACGACCTGATAAAACGAGGATTCGCCAAAATGACTAAGGGCGGAGTTATAATGGATGTCACCACAGCTGAACAGGCCAGAATTGCTGAAACAGCTGGAGCAGTGGCAGTAATGGCTCTGGAGAGGGTGCCTGCAGATATTAGGGCTGCAGGTGGTGTAGCCAGAATGGCCGATCCTGAGAAGATAAAAGAAATACTTGAGGCGGTGTCTATCCCAGTGATGGCAAAGGTAAGAATAGGGCACGTTTCAGAAGGCTACACACTTGAAGCCCTTGGTGTGGACATGCTGGATGAAAGTGAGGTCCTTACACCGGCAGATCCGTTCTTCCATCTTTACAAGAAGGAGCTGAAAGTTCCAGTAGTCTGTGGGGCCCGGACGCTACCTGAGGCAGTGAGGAGAATCGTCGAAGGTGCAGCCATGATTAGGACCAAGGGCGAGGCGGGAACCGGAAATGTGGTAGAAGCAGTCAGACACATAAGAATGGTTAATGAAGAAATAAAGATAATAAAAGATCTGAGCCAGGAAGAGTTGAAGAAAGTCTCTGGAACAATAGCTGGAACATACTCCAATCTCAGGAGAACGGCATCTCAGGACCTTTTCGGCGATGACGATTACCTGACAGGATACAACATGTATTATGGAATGGGAGTCGAAAAACTCGAAGCAGAGATCCTGAAAGTTCTTAAGGAAGTCAGAAGAATGGGCAGACTTCCAGTTGTGAACTTCGCTGCCGGCGGTGTCGCAACACCTGCAGATGGTGCACTTATGATGAAGCTTGGCACCGATGGAGTCTTTGTAGGGAGTGGAATATTCAAATCCAAGGACCCGGAAAGGATGGCGAAAGCAGTAGTTGAGGCCGTGGAAAACTACGAAGATTACAAGATTATTGGCAATGTCTCATCGGGACTTGCGGGAATGCAGGGTCTTGATATTGAGCAAATGCCAAAAGAGTCAAGATTGCAGGAAAGAGGTTGGTAAATCATTTACACGTTGCCGGATATCCTACTGATATTTGCGGTGCTTGCAATCCTTTTCGCTGCGTCAAGGATTCTGAACATCTTTGACCTGAAGGGTTCCACCGCGGCCCTAGTTGTTGGACTGATCGTCTCATTCTTCGGGTCAATTGCCTGGCTAGTTGTTCTGCTTGTTTTTGCCATAAGTTCGCATCTTGCCACGAAGGCATTTTTCGATGTCAAGAAAAAGCAGAATATTCAGGAAGGAATTTCCGGCGAGAGAAGAGTTTCCAATGTCTTTTATGCCGCCCTCATAGGTATTGCCATATCATCACTTAACTTCACCAATTTGATTACACACTCATTTTACTTCCACTATTTTGAACTTTTTTCCATATCACTTGCCGTTGTTAGCTCCGATACCTTTGCTTCAGAGATCGGTGTTATTGACAGGAAGGTTTACATGATCACGAATTTCAAGAGGTCCACTCCAGGAATCAATGGAGGCATATCACTTACCGGGGAAGCTGCTGCACTGCTTGGTGCTTTCATTGTAGCCCTGACATACGGCCTCCTGAACCAGGGTGGTTTTAGCATCATCAAGGTGTTATTCGTTGGAGGTCTCGGTTTTCTGGGATGCCAGATTGACAGTCTCCTGGGTGCAACACTTGAGAATCGCAACAAGTTGAGCAAGGGTGAGGTAAACTTTCTTTCATCTCTCCTCTCAGTTATAGTGGCCATACCAGTATTGTATTTCGCGTTCTAAAGCTGGGGGATTACCATTCGGCCCATATTTTATATATACGTGGCCAGAAGCTAAACTGTAATTTCATGTGCAAATGTGATTTTAAAAGAAGGTGTCTCTATAAACTGAAATAAAAAAATTAAATTGTGGTCTTCTTAGACCTTTGTAAACATTATGATACCATTTGCGGAATCAGAACCTGCTGCGGCATTGATAACAGCGTACAAAGACTGCCCCTTTGTCATGATGCTCAGAGCCGTTGCATTGAACTGTACTGTAAAGTTCAGGGTGTAGGCGCCTCCAGTGTATGTTACATCTTTGTATATTGACTGGAACAGGCTGTAGGTAAGATTCTGATTGGTGTAAGTGCTGGCCAGTCTTGTAGCATTTTCTGCGAGAGAGGCATTTATGGTTGCATTCAAAGTTATTCCTGAGCTGATTGTCTGGTTGACCGACTCATTATATATCTGGTTATATAGTGTGGCAAATGTTGCATTATAGGCGCTCAGGTTTTCTATTGATGGCGCTATTATGGAGATGTTGAGACCTCCTGTGCTCGCAGCCAGCTTTATGCTGACGCTGAAATTGGCGCTGACACTTGATTGAGATACGTTCGTGACGAATGTCTGATTTCCTGAATCGTAGTAACCGTTGAAACCTGTTGCACTTATCCCTGAAATCGACGTCCCAGCCGTTGAAGTTTTTATTATGTGAGATGTGCCGAAGGCTCCGCCGATTATTATTACTGTGATAACCAGGAAACCAATCCATCCCTTCAAATTGCTAGCCATTTTATTATCAGACTCCTATTTCCTTTGTTTTATTGACCAAATTTTTGTTTTCATTCAGTTTTGACAGAATTGCGATGTGTTCCTCGCCTACTGCCTCACGTATGAACCTCAGACGGTTCTTCCTTCTTAGAACGAGCTTGCTGCTGTTTATATCCTGTATCTTTGTCTTAGCTTCACCAAGCAAATCTGATGCGGGAAAGACGTATTCGCAGTTCACGCGTTCTGTTGCCCTGGAAATTTCCAGTGCTGTGTATTTGAGTGACGATAAGGAACCACCCATGGCAAACATATAAGACCTGTTGAATCCGAGCCTGGCCTCAGGAGAGGCTATGACTGCATCACAGAGAAGTGCAAGCTCGTAACCTGTATCTATTGCATCACCATTTACGACTGCGACCACCGGTATTTCGAGAGAATAGATAATTGATGCGAGAGCACGCAATGAATTCAGGATCTCCGTTGGATCTTCCCAGTCTCCTATATCTCTGGCGAATACCTCATTCTGCCCGGTGATTGCTATGGTCTTTACTGAAGGATCTATTGAGGCCGTGCTTAATGCCAGGATAAGCTCATCAAGGGTTTTTTTGCGGATCTGACCTGCAGAGGATGAACGTATGACTATGAGTCCTATGTCGTCCTCTCTCCAGAAGGAGATGTCGTCAAATCCTTTCACCCGGATATCACTCATGATAGAACGCTGCCCTGTAAACCCTCATTATTGTTCCCGCAAGAACAAGCACGAAGCCCAGGCCCATTCCAAATTCGGCATTTGGTACTGCACCGACTGGATCGAGCTGGAATATGAGATATGTTATGATGATCGCACCTATGGCAAGCAATGCGGAAAGAACCACTGCAACGTTCTTGTTCATGTGGTACGTGTTCTGGCTTTCAACCTTTTTCTCATAGTCCCCGGATACGTTAGCCGATTTCATGGTTCCAACGGCTCCGAACACCATGACTCCTCCAGTGAAGAGAGATGACACAATATTAAGCCCGTTGGTACTCACAAGGCTTGCAGTGAAATTCTGGCCGAACGAATAAGCTGCAAACATCATAATGAAAAGGAAAAGGAGAAAAGAGGCTGTGATTTTGCTCGGTGTAACCTTGAATTTTCCTTTTCTGTAGAGCCTTGAAAGGTATGTAACACCTGCCACAACGATGACAAACGGTGGCAGAAGCACTGCCAGAACTTCCGAAGTAGGTATCTGAACACCCGGAGTCATTGCCCCCCATGCCGACAGTATTATCATGTAGATGATTCCCAGAATACCGAAGGAAGTAACCAGTGGCCTTGCCAGTGGATGCAGGTCGTCGTTCGTGTCTATGAAAGGCAGCAAGAGGAAGTAAACCAGTGGAACTATTCCAAAGACAGCTGATGCTGCCAGTGCAGAGAGCGGCCCCGCAGCCGAGAATAACTCAAAGTCTACTGCCTTATAAATGAAAAGAAGGAACCAGGGAGGGTAAGCAGGCACATAAGCTGCCAAGGGGCTGCTAGGTGAGACCTGCGGAAATGGAGAGAACAGAGCAGGCACGTGTGGCAATAGCGCTATAACGGAAGGAATGATCATTAGCAAACCAAAGCTGTACATTGCCAGTTGTGTCATGAATCCAAAGTTATAGGGATACCATTTTTTGTGTTTTTCCTCTTCTGTGTCAACTGCAGGTGCTTTGTGGTTCACATCCTTGTGAGCTGGCATGATTCCGTTTGCTTCAGCAAGCCAGAAGTGTGCTCCAAACAGGACACCGATAAGAAGAACCAGTATAACATGCCATGCCAGCATGTGTATGAACAGGCTAGTTGATGTACCATTACCAAAGAAGATTGCTTCGAGGGCATTTCCAAGGAAAGGTGTGGCCTGGGCAATTCCCCTTCCTACGTCAGTGGCATCGAATGAGAGGACATCTCCAGTCATGGAGTATCCGAAGAAACCAACTCCTACCGTGACCGCAAGAAGAAGGACACCGATTACCCATTGCAGCTGCCTGGGTTTCTTGTATGAACCAAAAAAGTAGTTGCGGAACATATGGACATAAATTAGGAAAATCATCGCATATGCACCATAAAGGTGGGTAGTCAGCATGAATGATCCAAACGGAATGGAAGTTATCATGGCCTCTGTGGAACTGTATGCCTGGCTTGGGTTGTAATATAAAAGAAGAAGCAAGCCGGTGATAATCTGGTAAACAAATGCCATGCTGATAAGGGCGCCAGTCCAGTACCAGATTCCACCCCTTCTCCTCATGTAATCGGGAACTTTTTTGAGCGGAAGCTCCTCGATATGCATTGGATCAGGACCAAGGACATCTTCTATCTTGGGCAGTTTAACTAATTTAGGTTTGTTATCTGACATTTAATTTTCACCATTAAGCTCCTGATACATCAACTGTCGTTACAGGGGTTGTTGTAGTACCGCTCGGGAACGGAGTTCCACCCGTAAGGTCGCTCGGTTTTCCATATATTGTTGGACCGAGCATGCTTCTGACCCTGTAAGAGTCTGTTGCCGGATCAAAATCCAGTACAACATTCGGCAGTGGTTTTGCAGTCGGTCCCGTAACAACCTCAGCGCCATTCGCCGGATCATAGGTGCTTCCGTGACAGTTGCAGTGGATAAAGCCTGTTGGACTCGACAGATCCGGGTGTCCCGGAATGGCTGCCCCTCCTGCATAGTAGTGAATAATAGGGGGAACACAACCCAAGTGCTGGCAAATCGCGCTGAAGGAAACTATTGAGCCGTAAGGCCCGACTCCCCCCGGTGAGCGGAATGTGCCGCCTGTTGCCGGTATCCCCACATTATACGGGTTTACTCTCACATCATTACTACTTGTGTCCCCCAACCTGAGAAGAAAGTTGGGATCATTGTCAAGCGGGTAATAGAAAATGTATGCTTTAGTGCTGTTGACCTTAACATCTGAGGTGTGGATCGGTTGTCCAGTGATGTCATCTACTAATGTGAGGGTGGGAAAAGATGAAAGTCCCGCCGCAGGAGAAATGACATTCTGAACAACTCCTTTAAGGACACCAACCACAGCAGCTCCCGCAGAAACTACGATCATTGCCTTCAGGAAATTCCTTTTTCCCTGATCTACTGGCTCATCGTCCATGTAGGATGAATAGAACTACTGTATAAGTTTTTTTCAGTTCCCCCCTAATTTTTCTCAGGTGCATTTAACCTCCCCCTAATAAATAAGGTATGACATTGCGATATGAATATATGGATATCCAGATATCCAGATATCTATATATACCGTAATGGCATGATTAATTATGGCAGAAAACAAAAAGACTGGAGAAACCGAAGAGAAAGAGCAGGAAGAAAAACAGAACATATCCGTGAAAGGGGTAAGGAAGGATATCTATGGACATGTATTGAAACTTACCAGGGAAACAGGCCAAACACTCGGAGATATCACAAACGAGGCTTACAGGACTTTCCTCTCGGGTGTGGAAGGGGCAAAGCACTTGTCCAAGAATTTTATAGAAGGTGCCACCAAAAGCGGAGTCAAATATGTGGAGAATATAAAGACGCTTACCATTGAAAAAAGCGATCTTCAGGACATGCAGGGAAAGGTGTCGTTCCGCAACATGGATCTTCTTGTCTTCGAGGGTGTTGATTCCGAGGATATCCAGAAGCACGTTGACAGCATTGCAAATGTCAAGGTGGTGAGAATACCTAAAACAGTTAGTAAGGCTTCGATACTCCTGCGGTCCACCTACGTCGACGAGGTTCAGATATCTGGATAATTCCTATAGGCAAATGCGTGAAAATAATATATTCCCTAAGAATACGTTGAACTGCACAAGTCCGGGCTCGTAGTCTAGTGGTTATGATACCGCCCTTACAAGGCGGTGGTCACCGGTTCAAATCCGGTCGGGCCCACTGACAAAAATTTTTAATTTTGACGGTACATCGTGGGTTCGGGTTTCCCTACGCAGAATAGGAATTTATATCAGGATAATTCTACTGGATCTCCTCCTCAACAAATTGTGGATAAATTCATGAGTTGAACATTCCAGATTGATAGTACTCTGCCTGAACCTTACTACGCAGAGTCAGCACCCATTCCCTCATTTTCCTGAGGAATGAAAAACCTCTAATTTCCGTCTTCATGGAGAAACATATAATCATGAATACACGAAAGATGGCGGGAAAACGCATCTCAAGGGGCATATTCCGTTCCTCTGACGGTACAATGATCTATGCGGATCTAAATGCTGCGTACAACATCATAAAAAAGTATTCCCGGATGCGTTGGCGGACAGGATGTAGGGCTCCCCCTGTGGGTTTAAGCATCGGGGAGAAGAACAACCCCCTGAATGTTCAGGAGGGCCATTCTAGTTATAATGGATATCCTTGGAAGAAATGACAGAGCCCCTTAATGTAGTAAGTCCGGTTAATGATGCCATTTCAACTTACAATGTGGTTAAGGCAGAAACCTTCAATATACGAGGGAATGGGCTTGCAAGAGAAAATGAGAAAAAGGGAGGCCCGAATACTTCCCTTGAATTAAAAACTGAACATCACAAGGTAGAGTCTGAAATAAGGAATGGTTTAGAATACGCCTTTTGAAATAACTGCTCTCTGGAATTCCACTATGTGCCCATGGAGCCTGTCTGCATTAAGCAATATCTTCCCTTCAGAGAACTGCACTTCTGTTTCCTCTTCCTTGTGGAATCCGGTAACAAGAAATGCTACAGTTTCTGCATCTTCCGGAGTCAATTCATCAGGGAGTTCGTTGTAAAGGCCTAAATTTCCGTCTTCTAGCCTGACCTCGGCAAACCCGAATGAGACTGAGTACCTGTGGTCACCGGATGCATATTCCACATCACCGTGTGTTCTGGCGTTTTTCATAAGAATGTCCAGAATGCTGTTTGACAGTATTTTGGATTCTGATACCGGCACATCCCTGCCGATCGATTTCAGTGATTCCGCAGCCTCTGCCTCAAATTTATCAAGATCTTCTCCGGGCATGATATCCAATCAAAATGTGTATACAAGATATATAACTGATCATTTGCCGGGCGGCCTAAATTTTGACCTGTGGCATGGAAGGATTTGCCTGATCTGCTTAGTGCTCTAATACATATACCCGTCTATACTAGTTTAAGCATATGTTCAAGGACAGGGTGGATGCAGGCAGGCAGCTAGCGGAAAGGCTTGCTGGCTTTGAGAAAGAGAAATGCATAATCTATGCCCTTCCAAGGGGGGGAGTGCCAGTAGGGTATGAAGTTGCACTGAGGCTTAAGAAACCTCTTGAGGCACTTATTGTCAAGAAGATTGGAGCCCCTGGTCAGGAAGAACTTGCCTTGGGTGCTGTCGCAGAAGGAGACCCCCCAAAATTCTATTTCAACAGGGAACTGATGGCTTATTTGCAGATAGATAGGGAAGACATCAGTTCCACCATAGAGAGGAAGCTCAAGGAGATATCAGAGATTCAGCACCTGTATAGAAATACTGGAGCTTTGCTTTTGGACAGGGAGGCCATCGCAATTGTTGTCGATGATGGTATTGCCACTGGCGCCACCATGAAAGCTGCAGTAAACCTCCTCCGTGAGATTAAACAGAGAAGGATTGTAGTTGCGGTTCCTGCAGGCCAGGATTCAGTTCTTGACGAGATCAGGACAATGGTTGATGAGGTGGTTTGCCTGAAATCTGTGCATACCATGTATGCAGTGGGCGAGTTCTACAATGACTTCTCACAGGTCACACATGAAATCGTAATACAGATGCTCCGGAATGTGGACCAGCAACTTAAGTCAGGGAAGATTTACAGTTGAGCTTTCCTGACTCCACCTAAGTCGCCACTTCCTTCCTGCCCTTTTGAGACGAAAAATACCAGTATGTTTTTAAGGCTTCTATCCAGAATGTGGAGGCCACTGAAACCACAATTATGATTAGCCAGTCCGTGTACGTCAGATATATAG
>OFHE01000041.1_pt1 | contig 18948 bp, 14 predicted proteins | sample 1521981 | NCBI WGS metagenome assembly OFHE01 (sample SAMEA2464839, study PRJEB22497) | soil metagenome | biome: Grassland; feature: Farmland; material: Clay | place: Australia | collected 2013-02-01 | depth 1.4 m
TCCTTGCTGCAGTGGAATACTTGCATGTGTGGATCATGAAGGAATCCACTGCTGCAATGGATTCCATTGAATGGAGAAAGGTGATCTCCATGTTTATTGCATGGAGATCGAGCCTCCTTGCCCTTCTTGATAGGGTCTGGAAGCTTGGTATTTCTTTGAGACCAGTCATTCTGAGATATTCCTCATGGTTGGTGAGGAATATCCTGGATGATCTGTATGAGATACTGAAGATCTGCAATACAATAAGGAGCTTCAGGATCTGGCGGTCAGAATACTTTCTCTTTCTAGGATCAAGGGAAACTATATTGTCTATCACTTCCATAATCCGTGGGATATGCTGTTCGGGCATATCCCACTATTCTCATTCAGCATATAATGTTCGACATCTGTCTGACATTTCATAAAATGTGAGACACCCTAATAACAATAATTAATTAGTTTATGGTCGTTCCTCAAAATAGGTCATTAAAGAAAAGAGCCAAAACTTCCGCAAGCTCGTCTGTGAATGATAAAGGAGGTTGATTTGCGATGTTCGACAAACTATTCGTGGAAAAGATAAAGAAGAGAATAAATGAACATAGGGAGCTGTACGAGAAGAATGAGGCTGCCGTGAGACAACAAATCATAGATCCTGTTCTCAGAGAACTGGGATGGGATATTGAAAACCCGGATGTAGTTGTACCGGAAGAAAACACTGGGGAAGGAGGCTTTCCTGATTATTCTCTGCTTCAGGAGGGGAAGAAAATCATACTCCTTGAGGCAAAGAAATTGAGCGAAGATACTTTACAACACATAAAACAGCTGGCTAGATATTCATCTGACGTAGGGTCCAGATATGGTCTCATAACCAATGGCTCAGACTATGTTCTTTTTAAATCCTATGAAGAATTCAAACCGTATATTGACAGAATCATATGGCGAGTAAACATTGAGGGTGATTCAGTGGAGAGAACACTCAGAAATTTAACCAGCCTGTCGCCAAACCACGTAATGAAAATTGAAGAGTTGGCATCCAAAAGCGATAATCTGAATTCCCTATGGGACGAACTGATAGAAGACCCCGAGACCTTCTCCAGTGTTTTCTCCAATTATTTTATGGATCAATTGAACACTAGATTTGCAAAATATAAGTATGACATTGAGGAAGTACGAGATTTCCTCAGAGAAAAATCCGAGTCTTTACTATCTCCTGAGTCCATGGAATCTCCAATTACGAATCATAACGATAATGAAACCAGCTACAGTAACAGGTACTATACGAAAATGCGCCTTCAAGGGAGGGAATATAGGATCAGTGCTCAGAACCAGATTCTCATTAACGTGGCAAATTGGTTGATAGAAAAAGGGAAGCTTTCGAGGAACAACGTTCCAATTGAATCTGGATACAAAAGATATCTAATCAACAGGGAGAACCGGAACAGGGATGGAAAGCCCTTACCTGGGGGGAAGCCGATCAATGGAAACCTTTGGATCATGCTAAACCTTAGTGCTAGCAATATTGTAGTCAAGGCCTATGAGTTGCTGGAAAAGTTTGGCTATAACCGTTCAATTCTGGAGCTTGAGTGAATATTGATTTACATATAAACTAATCAATTCAGAATTTGAGTATTTGTTTTCACAGACTCATAAAACAAGAACTTTTGCATAGATTGGGCTAAAATCCACTTTTACAGATCAACAAATGGATTTTCCTGTATTAATTATTAGTGGTTTTCTTGAGGTCAAATCTGCGAACGCGGTGATGAAACAATAACTTGCCCTCATGGTATAGCAATATTTTATGCCCGTTCATTCATTTAAAGACCAGCAAGTCATGATAAACGGAGATATTGTAGGGCATGTTTGGAGTATAGCAGAGCTCCTAAGAGGAGATTATAAGCCATTCGAATATAGAAGGTTCATTCTGCCGCTTACTTTGCTGAGAAGACTTGATTGTATGCTTGAACCAACTAAAGATCTTGTTTTGGAAGAATACGAAAAGAGAAAAGAAAGTAGCATACCTCTGGATGCGTTCCTGAAAGATGTTTCTGGACAGAACTTCTACAACACCTCACCTTGGACAATGGCAAAACTGATTGGTGACCCGGACAATCTTAAGAAAAACCTTTTACAGTATATCAATGGATACACGGATCAGATAAAGGATGTGTTTGAACATTTCAACTTCCAGAGGATCATAGAAGAACTTGAAGAAAAGAATCTCCTGTTTATTGTTTTATCAGGGTTTGTGGAACTTGATCTTGACCCAAACAAGCTCGACAGCATGGATATGTCGATGTATTATGAGGAACTCATAAGGAAGTTTTCTGAAATATCCAATGAAACTTCCGGAGATTTCTTCACACCCCGTGAGGTCATCAGATTGATAGTAAATATCCTTTTCACAGAGGATGATGATTCATTGAGGAAAGAAGGAATAGTAAGGAAGATTTACGATCCAGCCGCCGGGACAGGGGGGATGCTTTCAATATCAGATGAAACTATAAAGGAAATGAATCCCGATGCCAGGCTCGTACTTTATGGGCAGGAACTAAATTCAGAATCCTATGCTATTTGCAAGGCTGAGCTAATAATCAAGGAACAAGATCCAAAAAACATTGTTTATGGGAACACACTTTCGAACGACGGACATTCAGTTAACACTTTCGACTACATGCTATCAAATCCTCCCTTTGGCGTGGACTGGAAGAAAATACAGAAAGCAGTAAGGGACGAGTACGAGAAAAGAGGTTTTAATGGGCGGTTTGGCCCTGGTCTTCCAAGAATATCTGATGGAAGCCTTCTATTTCTTCTTCACCTTCTCTCTAAGATGAGACCACCCGAGCAGGGCGGGAGTAGAATCGGCATTGTCCTGAATGGTTCACCTCTGTTCACAGGCGGGGCAGGATCGGGTGAATCTGAAATCAGAAAGTGGATTATCGAGAACGATTGGTTGGAGGCAATTATAGGACTTCCCACGGACATGTTCTATAATACAGGCATTTCAACTTATATCTGGATACTTAGCAACAGAAAGTCTGATGAAAGACGCGGCAAAATTCAGTTGATTGACGCTCGTGAGATGTACGAGAAGATGAGGAAATCACTTGGATCGAAGAGGAACATGATGTCTCCTGAACACATTGCAGAAGTGGTAAAAATTTACGGAACCTTTCAGGCAGGTGAGAAGAGCAAGGTCTTTGAAAACGAGGATTTCGGGTACAGAACAATCACGGTAGAAAGACCGCTTAGACTCAACTTTCAGACTTCGCATGATAGACTTGAGTCTTTGAATGGAATGAAAGAATTTCGTGGAAAAGATTCACTTCTGCAAAAACTGAAGGGGGCATTATCCTCAATTGAACCAGACATAATTTTCAAGAACAGAGGTGAATTCAGCAACGAACTTGACGATGTGTTTTTCAGGAATGGCATATCTTTGAAACCAAATGAGTACAAAGCCGTCCTCAATGCTCTATCTGAGAGTGATGAGACTGCGGATGTATGTAAGGACAGGAAAGGAAAACCAGAACCAGATTCAACACTCAGAGATACTGAAAATGTACCGCTCAAGGAGGATGTTGAAGATTATTTCAGGAGAGAAGTGTTACCATACGTTCCGGACACTTGGAAAGATGACAGCAAGGCTAAGATCGGTTATGAAATACCATTCACAAAGCATTTCTATAATTACGTCCCTCCAAGACCCCTTGAAGAGATTGATGCAGATCTGAAAAAACTGGGAAAGGAGATAATCGACCTTCTGGGAGAGATCACGGAATGAAGTATCCAAGGTATCCTGTATACAAGGACAGTGGCATAGAGTGGATTGGGGAGATACCTGAGCATTGGGAAACACGTCGTTTAAAATTTGTCTCGAAAATACAGTTTAGCAACGTTGACAAACACTCATTTGATGAAGAGATTCCGGTAAAATTAGCCAACTATACTGACGTATACAAGAATCAATTTATCACCAATGAGATGGAATTCATGGATGCAACTGCCAGTCAAAATGAAGTAGAGAAATTTCATTTGGAAGCTGGAGATGTGTTGGTGACAAAGGATTCCGAAACACCAGATGATATCGCTATCCCAGCATTAGTGAAAAGCACACTTCCCAATCTGCTATGCGGTTACCACTTGGCAATACTTAAGCCAGATAATCACAATTTATGTGGCGATTATTTGTTTCATTTGTATTCTGATAAAAAATTCAGAGGGAAGTACGAGAGTGAAACAAATGGGATTACACGCTTTGGTTTGTCTCAACAGTCATTCAATGATACATGCATTTGTATACCTGAAATTACAGAACAATTTGCAATTTCTTCGTTTTTGGAAAAGCAGGTCTCCAAAATAGATTCACTTATCTCAAAACAATACAACTTGATAGGAATCCTCAAGGAAAAACGCCAGGCAATCATAACCCGTGCGGTCACGAAAGGCCTTGATCCAAACGTGCCCATGAAGGATAGTGGAATTGAGTGGATTGGGAAGATACCGAAACACTGGGATATAAAGCGATTAAAGTATGCGGCTCAATTAGTAACTGAAAAAAGTAGACGATATGCAAAGCAAGTGGCACTCGAAAACGTAGAAAGTTGGTCAGGTAGATACATTAAGACTGAAACAGAGTTCGAGGGTGAGGGTGTAGAATTCAAGGATAGTGATGTTCTGTTTGGTAAACTAAGGCCATACCTTGCTAAAGTCTATAAAGCAGAATTTTCAGGCTCTGCAGTTGGGGAGTTTTTCGTTTTGAGACCAAACTCTGATATTGAGTCCGATTTTCTATCAGCCCTGTTATTAAATAGAGAATTCATCAATTTAGTCGATGGTTCTACATATGGGGCTAAAATGCCCCGGGTAGACTGGGGGTTCATGGGAAACCTTTTACTGGCAATACCTCCAACGACAGAACAAAGGAACATTTTCAAGATTATCGACGCTAAAACATCCAAAATAGATTATTTAATCTCAAAACAAGAGAAAATGATTGAACTGCTGAAAGAACACAAAACTTCCCTCATATCAAATGCTGTGACAGGTAAAATAGACGTTAGAGGTTTAATCCAGGAGGTGAAGGAGCCTGCCGGACAAACTTCATGAAGTGCATTTTGAAGACTATATTGTTAATCGTCTAGTTGAATCTGGTTGGCTACTCGGTGAATCTTCAAATTATGACAGGGTCGACGCAATCTATCCAGAAGATGTGAGGGGTTGGATTATGGATACGCAAAGTGAGAAGTTCGTACCCAACAGCGACACTGAATCAATCCTTGAAAGTGCAACCAAACGAATGCTGAAAGTGATGGATAAGGACGGTTCTTTATCCGTACTAAGGCACGGATTCAAAGATGTTTCAAGGAAATTCGATATGTGCCAGTTCAAACCTGTCCAGACCATGAATGAAGAGACCCTAAGCATGTACAGGAAAGTCAGACTCAGGGCCGTCAGGCAGCTACATTACTCGGTCAATAATGAAAACTCCATTGATATCGTACTTTTCATAAACGGAATACCTGTGGCTACAATTGAGGTCAAATCAGATTTCACACAGAATGTTGAGGAAGCGATCAAGCAGTACAGGAAAGACAGACTTCCCAGAGACCTCCATACAAAGAAAGTGGAGCCGCTCCTATATTTCAAGAAAAGGGCAATAGTGCATTTTGCCGTGAGCACAGATGAAGTATACATGACAACTGAATTGAAAGGGGCAGAAACTGAATTCCTGCCTTTCAACATGGGATACAATGAGGGGGCTGGCAATCCTCCAAATCCAGATGGGTACATGACAAGTTACCTGTGGGAGAATATACTTCAGCCAGATAATTTCCTTGAAATCATAGGAAAATTTGTCCACATTGAGAACAAGGACGTTGACTCTGGAGACGGAGAAATAACCAAGGTGCAGAGGATAATCTTCCCGAGATACCACCAGTGGGACTGCGTGAAGAAACTTGTTTCAGCGACGAAATATGAGAAGGCGGGACACAGATACCTGATACAGCACTCTGCAGGCTCCGGTAAGACAAACTCGATCTCTTGGCTGACGCATCAATTAGCCAGTCTCCACGATGACAAGAACAACAAGATCTTTGATTCTGTGATCGTTATCACGGACAGGAATGTTCTTGATGCTCAACTACAGGAGTCAATATATCAGTTTGAGCACAAGAGCGGAGTTATTGCACGAATAACTAATGAACGTGGTCCAAAAGCATCGCAACTCTCAGAAGCACTTTCAGCAGGAAAGCTGATCATTATCGTCACCATACAGACATTCCCGTTCATTATTGATGAAATACAGTCAAGAGAATCGCTGAAGAACAGGAAATTTGCAATTGTGGCCGACGAAGCCCATTCTTCACAATCAGGGAGAGTTGCCAGGAAACTCAAGCAAATTCTCTCCTCAGAACAGATGAAATCCCTGGAATCATTGGATGAATGGGAAGAGATTGACACAGAAGATGTCCTTGCATACCAGGCCCGGGCTGGGGTTTTCCCTTCCAATTTGAGCTATTACGCTTTCACTGCAACTCCTAAGGCCAAGACCATTGAATTGTTTGGAAGACCAAAAGAAGATTCGCCAAATGAAATGGAGCCATTCCATGTTTACACCATGCAGCAGGCCATTGAGGAAGGTTTCATACTTGACGTCCTGAAGAACTATACTCCATACAGGCTCGCATTCAAACTTGCACATAATGGTCAAGATTATGATGAGAAGCAGATAGATGAGAGCAAAGGCCTCAAGTCTCTTATGAGATGGGTACGCCTCCATCCCTACAATATAGCACAGAAGGTCCAGATCATTGTTGAACACTTTAGAGAGAATGTGATGTGGCGGATCGATGACAGAGCAAAGGCAATGGTCGTCACAGGTTCCAGAAAAGAGGCTGTGAGGTACAAATTGGCAATGGAGAAGTACATCCGGGAGAAAGGCTACCATGATCTCAAGGTATTGGTTGCCTTCTCTGGCAAAGTTGAGGACCTGGAATATGGACCTGAGCCATTTAACGAGAACAACATGAATCCCGGCCTCAGAGGTAGAGAGATCAGGGAAGCTTTCAACGCCGACGAATTCCAAGTCATAATAGTGGCAAACAAGTTCCAAACTGGTTTTGATCAGCCCCTTCTAACAGCTATGTATGTGGACAAGAAGCTGTATGGTGTCACTGCAGTGCAGACACTTTCCCGCCTCAACAGAATATACCCGAAAAAGGATACCACGTTTATCCTGGACTTTGTTAACGATCCATCCGACATCCTAAATGAGTTCAGGAAATACCTAAAAACGGCCACTTTGATGGAAATATCGGACCCAAATGTCCTAAACGATCTTATGGACAAACTTGACTCAATGATGCTCTACACAGTAGAAGAAGTGAAAGCTTTAGTCAGGTCATATATGGACCCAAGGGAGAATCAGGCTGCGCTTTCAGCAATTATAGATCCTGTTGCAAAGAGGATCCGTAATGAAAAAACACAAGCTAAACTAAAAAAGAATGGGATAAGGCTGAAGGAAATTGAGTTGTTTATCAGTGACATGGGTAAATTTGTCAGAAATTATGATTTCCTCTCGCAGATCATTGACTATGGAGGAGCTGACTTGGAAGAGAGAAGCATATTCTTCAGATGCCTTTTGCCAAAGTTAAAAGGAGAACTCCTAAATGAGGAATTGGACCTTTCAAAGGTGATAATGACTCATTATCATCTCTCAATGGGAAAATCCGCGGACCTGGGCCTCGGTTCGGATCAAGAAGGCAACGGCTCTCTAAGACCAGTTCTATCTGTTGGTTCTGGGAATGCAAGAGAGCCAGAGAAAGTATCTTTGTCTGATCTCATAAAGGAATTGAACGAATTATTTGAAGGAGAATTGACAGATAATGATGTCATCAATTATACCAACAGCATCAGGGACAAGGTTTTGGAATCAGACACTTTGAGAAAACAAGTTAAAGCCAACACTAAGGATCATCTAATGGTGAGCCCGGATTTTGAAAGCGAGTTTACCAAAGCAGTTATTGGTCAAATGGACATTAATAAGAGCCTTTCCGAACAGATCTTGAGAGATCCAGAGAAGAAAAAGAGATTCAGTCAACTAGTTGTTGATCTTATATATAAAGCACTTACTGACGAGGTTGGCGAAAATAATGAAACTGTTTAATTACAAGTTAAATTCTTTAGGTGCTACAAATAAGATTCAAAGCCTGAAAATAAATATTTTTGATGCCTTCATACCGATCCCTGGTTACAACAACGCAATAAACGATTATGCAGTTTTTGTTACCCCTACTAATTTGTTAGGTCCATTTTCAGCGCAAAAACACTTGTCTCTATCTTTCTCACCTAAATATTGCTTTGAGTTGTCAGATAAGGTGTTTAGTAAACATCAGATCGTGAACAACGAAAATGAATTGGTTAACGAAAATTCAACTATCCAAGATTTTAAACGAGTGTGGCCTGCATTTGGCAAAATTGGATGCGGCAGAGAAGCCATCATAAAGATTCAACACAGTTTCAAAAGCAAAAAACTACCTGCTTTACAAGTAAGAGAAAGACAGAAATTTATTAACGGTGGCTCTACAGATAGTTTTCATCAGGATCACGCCACGTTGAACTTACTCATGATAAGAACAATAAACCACATTCTGCTTTATCAGAGATTTTTGTTAGGGATAACGGAAAATGGGGAAACCCCATACATGATCAAAGTCGTCCAAGGTACAGGCATTGTCATAAAGTTCAGCATTCGAAATCTAAACTACTCGTTTTCCGTTTCCTATAATGAGTTCAATGATCGAATTGGTTTACGCCTTTGGGCTTATGTTTGGACGGATTTTAACAACAACACCAGGCGTTATGTGGGAACCCATAGAGACATTTTCATAAAAGGCTTCAACTCAATTGTAAGTCTCTCTAATAATATGATTAGCAATCCATCTGGTGTTCATATGAAGAGAGTGGACTCAGTAGTCAACAACTTATCAAAATGGGCGAGTAAAAACACGAATGTAACGAAATTTAAACAATACCAATGGCCCACATATCTAGACTCTATCTAACGCAACCCAAGTGATGACTGGATAGCACAAGCTCTAAAGACTTCCTTTAGGCTATCTAGACGACCATCCTCCGTTCTTTGAGTTAAAATCTTCTTCTTGAATCAATTTGGAAATCTGTGTGGAAACGTACTGTAAACATTTTAATCGATTTGAAAAATCTCCTCTCGGAACCAACAATTTTGTAGGATGCATTACTTTCGGTCTCAAGAATTCGGTGTAGTTTAGAAGCTTACCTGTTATAATTTCACTATGCATTTGCCTTACCCATTCAAGAGCACCATCCTTCTTGTAGGCTTTTATCAGATGCTTCAACCCAGCCACGCTTAACGTGCTTTCTTTCTTAGATACAGATGAATTGTGCAAATTGCGTCTCTCATCTTGACTCAGAGCATTCATCCATCTGGGATCCAATCTTCTCCCCTGTAACCTGTGATTTTCAGCTATTTTTTCGCGTATCCACTGTTCCAAAAAAAGAATCAATGTGTAAAAATAAATATACACCGATCTTCTGTTTAAATCACTGTATGTAAATATATACAATGGGACGCCATGATCAGTTATAAAATACAGTTTTGGTTCATCGCTTCTACTGAAATCATCCTTTAGCCTGTTTAAAACCTTGGAAAGACCATCATCTTCATTTATGCTATATCTGTTAACCTTTGAGATATGCATTTCTTTTAAGTCGTTTATGTGTTTTGATAAATCTTCTCGACTTATGACACCAATATAACTTGTTCCATCTTTTACAACAATGTTATCAAAGTCATCGTTCTCTCTTGAGGCTCTTTCAATGATCGATTCAATTTCTTTAGTTGAACTTTGCAGGTCAACATATGCACAATTTTTATCTAATTTTGTTCCTAGTGACATTGCACTGAAAATTTGATTATTAAGCAATTCCCTAAACATATTGAGAAAAAACGCAACTTTCTATTTAATTTGCTTATTTTCAAAAATATTCCAGAATATTTAAAAGACTTAAAACTAATATTCCAATATCCGCCGTCTAATACGATAGGGTATCTCCCTACGGTTTTCGTAATCCGGTATCTCAGAAAAGGCTATTCCAAGGCTCCAATAAAAAAGGAATGAGAATTTAATATTTCTCTCGTCTTCATCAATTATACTAGAATTTTTTTACCATAGAAGTTTCACCTTTCCGTAAAAATTCCACCTAGTCATTCCAAACAAGACTACTAATTGGGAAGGATTAATAAATGTCGACATTGTATTATCTTGTTGACAATTTTACGAGTTCTTGTTGATACCAATGTCATCATAGCTCTTGAGGATGATAGGCTGATTGAAAGCGATGCTTCAACATTTTATAGGGAATCTATTCAGAATGGAGTTATTCTATTCCACCCAAAGACGCTTGAAGATATTCGCAGAGACAAGGATTTGAACCGGTTAGGAAAAACGTTGTCTAAAACCTCAAAATATACCCTTCTGGAGGACGCCCCAGAACCTGGCTTAGATTTTTTAGAGAAAATTGGAGCCGGGGAAACCCCAAATGATTGCGTGGATGCTAGTATTCTTTATGCACTTTATCGAAATTGTGTTAACTTCCTTGTGACTGAAGACGTCGGCATAAGGAAATGGGCCAAAACTTTGGGAATTTCAGAACAAGTTCTTTCAATAAGTCAAGCAAGCGAGCTTTTTTCAGTACTTTCAAGGAGAATTGAGCCGACTCACCCTTTGGTTCAAACGCTTCCAGTATATGCCCTCACACTGGAAGACCCCTTTTTTGATTCAATTCGTAAGACTTATGTAGGTTTTGATAAGTGGTTCAAGAGAATTTCGACCCAAGGCAGAAAATGTTGGGTATTGCTGGAAAACGAGAAAATACAAGCCATATGTATATTCAAAGAAGAGAGAGAATATGCTGATTCTACTGTTGTTCCTCTGCCAACTCTTAAATTGAGTACTTTGAAGATTAATGAAAAATACTCTGGTAAGAAGATATCTGAATTACTGCTAAAATTATCATTTCAGTATGCTATAGAAAATAAGTTTGCTAGTTCATATCTTACAATCTATCCCGAGTATGTCAATCTACGATACGTGATTGAAGATTTTGGTTTTGTACACCTCGGTGATAAGAGAAAAGAAATGATATATGTAAAGGATATGCAACGTCCATCTCTTAGGCCTAATGGTCTCCCCCCTGTAGATTATGCAACAAAGTATTACCCAAATTTCATCGACGACCAAACAATAAGAAAGTTCATAGTGCCAATCATACCCATTTATCATGAAAGATTGTTCCCGGACTACCCATTGTATGAACATGAATTGGTTTCAGATTTAACCCAATTGGCACCTGAGGGAAATACTATTAAAAAGGCATATATTTCAAATGCCAAAACAAAAAGAATTCGCGAGGGGGATATACTAATGTTTTATAGGTCACATGACAGGAAAGAGATAACATCCTTAGGAATCGTAGAAAAGACTTTACGGACAAATGACCCGGCGGAGATAGCTTCGATAGTTAGTAATCGTACAGTCTATACATTAGAGGAAATCAAGCAGTTAGCTCTCAAGAATGCATTAGTTTTAATTTTTAGGCACCAGAAATACTTTAACATTCCTATAAGTATGAGAAACTTGGAAAAGAGATATTCTATTTGGGGACCAATTCAATCAATTAGGGAAATTAGTAATAAATCATATAGCGGAATTATCGGGGATTTGCAATGAGTGTAGCAATTCTATCCATAAAAAAGAAATTCTCTGATGCGATTTTCTCTGGAACGAAACGATGTGAGTTAAGAAGGAGCCCATTTCCCAAGAACATAAACTTTGTAATTGTTTATACATCAAGCGATTCTGGATTGATTACTGGTTGGTTTACTGTCAAAACTAAATTAGAATTGAGCCCAAAGGAAATTTGGAAACGTTTTTCTAGAGAAGCATACATCGAAAAGGATGAATTCGACAAATACTATGAAGGAGCAGGTAAAGGGGTATGCCTAGTAATCGACCATTATCAGCAGCTAAACCCACCAATAGATCCGTCTAGAGAACTGGAAAATTTCGTAGCACCTCAGTCATTTATGTATTTAAAGGCGAGCGACTGGCCCATATTCGAAAGTAGGATACCAGCTTTAAAGGAACAAACACTTGAACGACACTTCGGAAGTATAGAATATGATTAAATTCTGAGAAGAATTAAAAATGCATTGTAGAATGTCAATTTCCGAAGGTGAAAAACATATGAATGAGTTCTATGGGGCACTTTGTTTTTCTTGAATGACGAGAAAAGTAACTATTGGCAAAATCTGTAAAATCAAATCTCTTTTCAATAATTTTGTCGCTTTGTGTTAACCCATCTAATTTAAGGATTTTATTATTTATTGCATTCACGATCAAATCTACCGCATTTTCAAAAGTATACCCTATCATCGCTGCTATTGGCTCTTCATTGGAATATTTTTCATTGATGTATCTCATCATCCCTTCCCTTATGTAATCAACCAACTGACTTCTATTGGAGTGTGCTACAAGTTTACACTCAAAACAAAGAAATCTTCGCTCAAAGTATCGTGATTTAAAGACAATATCAATAGTAGGGGCTCTTCCCTTTTTTTTCATTTTTGGGTACTTTGGAGATTGATGCTTGGGAATGACAGAATTTGCTGCCTCGCTGAGGTCTTCTTTCCAGGTTATCTGTATAAAATTATAGAGTTCATCCGTAATCTGATCCTCTTCCCAATTGGACTTAACAGTATTCTGTTTTTGAAGTTCTTGGTATGCATTAACCATTATGGAAAATACTTTTTTCTGCAAATGAGGTTTAATAAACCCCCCGAAATCGGATGGGTTTCCAAAGTAAGAAGTCTTTCCTATTTCTGCACTTAAGATACATCACCCCAAGAACTGAGTATATCCCCTATAACATCTTCAACATCAGAATACGCATGGCTCGTCGTCCAAAGTCTTGATTCGCTGGGCCTAATAAGGTGCACCTTATGTAATTCGTAAATCTTTAAGAAGCGAGAAAAGTAAACGTTCTCTGACATTTCTTGTTTCAAAACAGAGTGCAATCTTGTCAGAACTTTATTTATTGTTTCCTCATCGTTCTTAATGTAAATATCCCCCATTCTTAATGACGAGGCCAACTCAAATGAAGCCACATAAAGATCTCTATTTCCTGTGTACATTACTGCAGAAACAGTTTTTCCGGAGCCTTCAATTAATGAGTCTATTGTCCGTTTAAATATATTAGCATAGGAATGCACAAGTTCATCGTTCGCTGGCCTCAACGCCACAGATTTATCTTTATTCTGAAAAAGGGTCAATCCGTATGTCAAGAATTCATCTATCATCACCCTTTCCGTGGGGGTTAGCTCAAATGCATCGTAAATCAGGTCGTCTAGGGCTTTCAAATAATCATTTTCTCCCGTGCTTTCTGAACCAGAAATGATTAGGTCATGTAATTCCACAATCTGTTCTCCAAACTTTTCGAAGGATTTTGGTGAAGGAAAAGGAATCCCCCTTAACTCTTCCATCTTAATGCTATCCCGTTCTACACCCCAGCTTGATGCGGTGAGAAAAAGGTAATAACTGGCTAGCTTGGAGTTCATTATACAAGTAATTGCTTTGAGAACAGGGACATCCTTTGTAGAACCAGTGATACTTGCTGCAGTTTCCTTAAAGCACAGATCTTTTTCATAAAATGCAGAAACAATTCTCCCCCCTTGTGGTGCAGTTTTTATTATACTCAAAGGACCTTTATATCTTGATTCAGGTCTGCTTCTATGTATGGTCTTGTCCTGGAATTTTCTGATTTTGTCCAAGTCTAGTTTGAAACTGCCAATGGCCTTTGTAGGAATGAAATATAAATTTGTCATCCATTCTGGCGTTTCTGTTCTCCCTTTAGGTTGAAACCCTTCACCGCTATGCATGCTTCTCTCTTTTATTACCTCTCGAATAGTTCTCTTCCTCAACTTGTTAATCAACTTCCAATCTTGAGGCGTAGCCCACATTGCATTTTTCCATATTGCTACACCATCGGTAGCTAAATTGAAAGGGATCTCTGACACGTCAGATTGTTCTATTACAATAGAACCAAGCTTTTCACCAAGTGGTGAGGGCTTGGGGCATACATACGTTATGTAAGATTCCAATTGGTTATCGTTAAATCCATCGTCAGTAGGTTGGGATACTCTGTGCATCTTTGATGAGAAAATTACCGCTGCAGAAGGCCCTTGGGCCTTTTTGAATAAGTGTGACCTCAATGATGCAAAGTTGAAAATTGTTTCTACTTTAGCCTCACGGAAAAATTCTTCTCTGAACTTTCTGGATTTGGGATGGATGTTGAAAAGTAAGCCTTTTGCGGATGTGATCAAGCAGACTTTTGCTCTCTCTTTAGTTACCTCCAATGTTTTTAATAAGAATGCCTGTGAGATTTGACTATCTCCCACGGCACTTTCTCTATTTCTTAAATAACTCGATGCATATTTCGTCAACTTACTTATCCAAGGTGTATTTCCAACGATTAGATCGTAACGTTTCTTGTCAAAGTCTTGGGAAGTATCGAAAAAATCGCTTTCAAACAGATTAGTACCTATTAATCTAGGAAAGAGATTCTCATGCAATAAAATGGATTTAGGCTCTAAGTAATCAATCAAAGTGAGGTAAAGGCTAAAAGCAGCAACTCTAATTGCTTCCTTATTTATATCCACCCCGTATATACAATGAGTGAGGAGACTTTTTAGTTCCTTCACGTTTGGGTCTTTTGAACCGTTGAGATTAGCACTCATTGCGATAAGCCGTCTATATACAGATACTAAGAATATTCCTGATCCACAAGATGGATCGAGTACCTTACTTGAGTTGGAAAAATTTTCAGGCAAAACTTGATCCACCAGAAAATCTACCAGATAAGACGGCGTATAATGAGGGGCTTCATTTTCAATACTAGGGCCGCCAGACGAGTGCAGAAATTCTTCATAAACACTGCTAATAAATTCAATTGGTATTACATTGAAATTATATGGCCAAAGTGCGGTTTGTGCGGTGTTTAAGTCTGTACCTCTTATGAAATCTCGCAATTTTAAGAAGTGTGTAGTATTCACAGTTCTTCTCTCTTCCGAAGTTATAGGGAATATATCTCCATCGAATCTGGTCTTAAGCTCACTAATGAGTTCAAATACATCTTCCGCACTTGAAAGAACTTCATCAAAATTTGCATATTTTCCCTTTTTGAAATGAGCATAAAAATCTGTTAATGCCCCCCTGTCCTGCAAATACATTACAAAAATAATCCAACCAATCAGACTATTTGCAAGATGTATACTGAGATTGCTTCGAGTTAAGTGAGTTCTAAGAACTCTTAATTTCTCTAGCAATACTATATCAACACGTTCATTTGAGTTGAAATGACTTTTGTAGGTTTCCCAAACTTCCCCTGTGTCAAAATTCCAACGTTTTAGTTTTTGCATCATTTTTTCTGCGTCTAAGTAAATATCAAGGCGATCCACTAGGTAACCTTTGTCGTCTATAGTTCCCGATTCACTGTTGAATGGTGCTCTAAAACAGTCATAAATCACTACTTCCGTCGGGGTAATCACGAATAACATCGGAGTTCTGCCTTGATTTCAGACCTCTCGATGTAATTTCAGGATTGATTTCTGATCAACCCATTTCATCTTTTTGAAATAAATGATTGGGATAAATGGTGCGTTGGCATTTTGCTTTGTGAAATATATTGCATCGATGTCAAGTTTTTTCTTTGCTTCTCCGAAAACCATTTTCTGAAAATTGCCTAGTTCCTCTGAGCTGTGCTGAACAAAACCCAAGCTATCACTAAACTCAAGTAAATCACACACATGTTTAAACGAATCTTCTTCGGTATTCAATTTACATCAATGCTTCGCAATAAATCATTACCCATAAGTTTAAGAATTTTCCCATTCAGGGATGGGTGAGTGAATAGTTTCCCTTGTCACCTGGAGGAGATTAGAGTATAAATCACCCCCCGATTGTAGATTCTTTTGTATAGATTCTTTAATCCAAATGTCTTGCCCCCTTAAATAAAGAGACAACATTGTCCTATAAGGATAATAATATATTGCATGAAGAATTGAAGGGGGTCTGGGGGGAACAATGACCGAACGCCGACACTGGAAACAGGAGGAGAAGCTTGCACTGATCACAGAGATCGTCGAAGGCGGAAAGGTTGTGGAAACCTGCAGGAAGCATGGCGTTGATCCTGCAATGTACTACAAGTGGAAGACCGCATACGAGACCTTCGGTACCGATGGCCTGAAGCCCAGGGGCATGAGGCTGCCGAAGGACATGAGAAACCTCATGAAGGAGAATGAGAAGCTCAAGAAACTCCTGGCGGAGAAGGAGCTTGCCATCGAGCTGCTGCAGGACGCATTAAAAAAAAGGAGGTCCAGGCTATAATGGAGAAATACGGCACAACCATGGGCATTTCTGAAATATCAAGGTACATTGGAATTCCCAGATCGTCCTTCTATTCCAAACGGAGTGAGAGGAAGAGAGGCAGGAAACCATCTTCCTTCACCATCCGCAATGCGGATGGAGTTGAAGAGATAGTTTCCAACACCTCAGTTGTGGGAGTGATCGAGGATCTCCTCTCAAGGGAATTCGTGTGCTACGGATACAAAAAGGTCACAAAGCACCTCCAGAATTCCGGATACCTGATCAACAGGAAAAAGGTGAGAAGGCTCATGAAGGAAAGCCATCTCCTGAACCATTCATACAACAGAAAAGGAAAGGTCAGGAGGGTCATCGACAGGAAGCTGAAGCTCACAATGCCCAACGAAGTGTGGGAGATGGACATCAAGTACGTCTGGATTCATGGTGAGCACAGGAATGCCTTCCTCTTCGTCCTCATGGATTGCTTCACACGCGAGGAGATTGGCCATTACGTCGGTTATTCCTGCCGGAAGGATCATGTCAGGATGGTCATGGAATTCGCCTTCCATGACCGTGGATCCGGGAACATCGGGAACCTTAGGATAAGGAGCGACAACGGCTCACAGTTTATCGCGAAGATGGTCGGGGAATACCTTTCCTCAGTGAACATACCGCACGAGAGGATTCATCCCGCCACTCCCCAGGAGGATGGGCACATAGAGGCCATGAATTCCATAATCGAAAGAGAGCTGATCAGGAGGTTTGAGTTTGATTCCCTCGAGGATGCGAAGAACATCATCGACAGGTATATGATGTTCTACAACGGCGAGAGAATACACTCAGCAACAGGATACATGACACCAAGGGAGATGTATGAGAAATGGATGGAAAAGAGTCAGAAAGCATGAAATCTTATAAGACAATCCTGTCTCCAATTAGGGGTCCTAAGCACAAATTGGAATAGTGTGTGACACGCCCATGCAAAAACATTGTAGAGAAATAAGGTCTTAAAAGCGCTTTTTAAAAGGCGAATCACTAAAGTCGATTGAGAGTTCATTTTTTTATCTATAAACGTTAATCGCAATATGCATCCCACAAAGTTGCCCTTTTCATAACACTGATCGATTCTGCAAAAGGTAAGGGTCTACTTACTGCAATCTTACTATTGCTTTGTCTCCAGGAATTGCTGTTACAAAATCAAATCCCTCGTTGACATACGCTTCAATTGCGGCCATAGGAATCACCTTCTGCTTGGAACGGTTATTAGATCGCATTAGATCCCTTTTGTCCGAAATAGCTAATTGTGTCGCATCCTCGTCATTTGAGTTCTGATCTAATATTTTCTTCATTTCTTCTTTCAATGTTTCAAAATCCAACTCAAGGAGTCGTTCCCTGTCCTCAGACTCTATCTCAATGTTTCTTCCGAGTTGGTTCAAAGTCATTAGAACAGATTCTATAAACCCTTCTTTGAGTTCCTTTCTCGCATTATCTTGGGTTTTTGGAACAGTCTCGAAAAACTGTGAAGCTCGCATGTAGGCGGCCCTCATCTCGTCTACCTTCTCTGGCAAAGGTCGTTTATTTGTAGAGTAAACCGCTTCCATATCCCCCTTGTGTCCCATCATGAATTGTCTCCAGGGGTGTGAAATTAAACCTTTTGATTCAGCAATATCTAGGGCTGTTGCAAAGTATGCCCTCAAAATATATGGTCGCATTGTCAAATCCGATGACCTGATTGCTTTCCTGATTTCACGGGTCACGAGCATTGTCCTCAGATTCTTCCACTTAGTACTACGGTTGGTTGGGTTAGGTATAAGCAATGAGGATTCAGGAGTCAATAACTCACCTGCTGATCTCCTTTCCTGAAGGTAATCCAATAGATACCTGCATCCTTCTTCACCGAGGAATGTAAAATACTTGAATCGTGCCTTGCTCAAATTGTTCCTCACATTTATCCTTGTGGGCATTACGTCAAAAGTCAATGAATCTACGTCAAGTTCCTCAATATCACTTAAAGTCAAGCCATCATTACCTTCATAGCTTCCAAGAACTTCTGGTCTAAGACCGGAGAAAGCCATTAAGGAAATTGATACCCTACCTCTCGAAGTCGCCTTTCTTAAGATCCTTGCAACTTCATCAGATGTTGGAACCGTTTCATCTTCTGTGGTTTCGTTCACATTTTCATTTGGAATATTAATTCTAATTTTGTAGTCTGTGTCATTAAAAAGTAACCAAGATCTTAAAACATGCTTGAATTTAGCAATATATGCACCCTTCAATCCTCTTTCAATCATCTTATTAGCGAAATCCTGAAAAGCATTCTTCAATTTGTTATCCCTAGCTTGTCGTAAAATATCCTCTGGAGAAACATTATTCAAGTCACTGTAAATGCCGGATCATAATTCCCCAATTTTGTCGGTTTAGAATTCCCCAGGATCGCCGGTTTAAAATTCCCCATGTGCTTGATAGAGAACGTGGTGGATTTTGCTCGGCAGTGAGGGGTGGAGAA
>OFHE01000044.1_pt1 | contig 18292 bp, 18 predicted proteins | sample 1521981 | NCBI WGS metagenome assembly OFHE01 (sample SAMEA2464839, study PRJEB22497) | soil metagenome | biome: Grassland; feature: Farmland; material: Clay | place: Australia | collected 2013-02-01 | depth 1.4 m
ATCCTTCTGGTGTATGTCAATGTAGTGTTAATAACACTACATATTATAAGGGTCTTTCTGTTATCAGAGCTGGTAAAATACCCCTTATTCAGAAAATTGTAGTACTATATTGGGGCAAAGATAGGTTTAAAAGCAGGATTAAGTGCAGGAGTCGTTTATGGCATAATAAACGGAATATTCGCCATATTCATTCTAATACTGTTCAAGAGCACCATCATGGCCGCACTTCAGAAGGAAGTTGATGCCCTTGCAGGAAGTGGCCTTGCCATAACTGCACAATCTCTCTATAATACTGCCTTGGCCATTGCAGTCGTAGCCTCAATTGTAGGTGGGTTGATCCTTGGTCTCATACTGGGTGCCATATTTGGAGCAACGTATAAGAAAATACCTGGAAGAACGCCTGTGATCAAGGGTTTGATCTTTGGCATCATAATGTGGATCATCTTCAACGTGCTCCTGGGCATGCTTGATTTAGGCACATACGGTGTTTCATACTATGCAACTGGTGTTGCAGCAGGAATAATACCAACCCTGATCTTTGGCTTCCTTACCGGCCTGCTGTTTGAAAGATGGCAGGAAAAGCCCATGGCTGAATCCAACTCGTGGACTGAACAATAGGCTAAACACGCTTGGAGATTTCATTCAAACACCCATCCAATTTTTTCTATTTTTCCTCCCTGACTGACACTTCTACCGCTTGTGGCATGAGAAGGGCCCACGGATAGACCCACTTATATTATATCACCAGTTTACATTATTCTGTATGCAAAAAAACGTCGACCAGGAGACATACAGCATTCTGCGCGATTCAGTAAGAGAATTTGTGGCAAAGGAAGTACTCCCTATAGCGTCAAAAATAGATATCAACGATGAGTTTCCCATAGAACTTTTCAAGAGAATGGGGAAACTGGGGTTTCTTGGTATCACCATCCCCGAGGAATTTGGGGGTTCCGGGATGGATTACCGTGCACAGTCCATTGTTGAGGAGGAACTGGGTTACGCATCAGCCTCCCTTGCACTTTCATACGGGGCACACAGCAACCTGTGCCTTGACAACATGTTCAGGAATGGTTCTGAATACATCCGTGAAAACTATGTGCCAAAGCTGGCTTCTGGAGAATGGATTGGTTCTCTGGGTCTCACCGAATCCTCCTCGGGATCGGATGCACTAGCCATGAAAAGCACAGCGGTGCAGAAGGGAGAGTTCTTTGAACTCAACGGGAGCAAGACCCTCATAACTAACGCCCCCTATGCTGATGTGGTCCTGACTTACGCCAGAACCGGCGATGGCTTTTCAGCTTTTGCAGTCCTCGGGGATGACCAAGGCTTTTCCAGGGGAAGAAAATTTGACAAAATGGGAATGAGGGGATCACCGACTGGAGAGATTTTCTTCGATTCGGTTCAACTTGGCAGGGAGAGGGTAATAGGAGATCTTGGGAAAGGAAAGGAGATAATACTCAGCGGGTTGAATTCAGAAAGGGTTATTCTCACATTCATATTCACGGGAATCTCGAGAAGGGCCCTTGAGCTGGCGGTCAAGTATTCCACTGAGAGAAAGCAGTCCGGGCAATTCCTGCATGAGTTTGAGATGATCGAGGAGAAGATAGCGTATATGTACACAAGGTACCAGACAAGCAGGTTGCTGGCAGAAAGGGCACTTGCAAATCTTGACACCGACCCCATGGATTCACTGGGGCCTGCAGCTGCCATCATGCATGCCGCCGAATCGTCAGAATATGTGTCAAGGGAAGCCATACAGATACTCGGCGGAATAGGTTACATGCGTGATTCCGAAGTGGAGCGCCTCCTCCGAGACGCCATACTTGGACAGATTGGGGCCGGCACCACAGAGATTAGAAAACACCTGATAGCCTCAGCACTGGTTAGAAAGTATAAGAGGGAGGATAAAATACCCGAACTGTAATGAAATGCATCATCTGCGACACCAATGAAGCAAAGATCCATGGTCAGTGCGAGGACTGCTTCATTAACCACATACAAATTACAACGAATGGTTCTATAGACCTCACCATTTGTCCCAAGTGTGGTGCATTCAAGATTGGCAATTCATGGTCTAAAGGCAAGCTTGAGAGACCACTGGCCAAAAAGATCACGGAAAGGCTCGTGTTAAATGATTCAGATGTTTCAGCAGAAGCAGACGTCAACTCGGTCGAGCTGAAAAGACTGGAAGGGAAAATTGATTTTGCAATCACACTAACTGCGGAAGGGCATAAAATTTCAGGAATCAGGCATGACATTCCTGCAAAAATCCTGCTCAACAGTTGCCTTACGTGCAACAAGATCACTGGCTCATATTATGAATCAATAATCCAGTTGAGGTCATTGACTGCCGAATTTTCACCTGTTATCAACACTGTCCTGAAGGAGATTTCCGGAATGCTGGATAAGTTGGACAAGAGCGACAATGATTCCTTTGTATCAAAGATACAGCCAGTAAAGGCAGGCATAGATATCTATCTCGGAAAAAAGAATGACGGGATAAAGCTGTCAAAGTTCATTCATGACCACTACTTCTCCGACACAACCAGAACCAAGAAACTTGCCGGTCGAAGAGAGGGTGAGGATTTCTACAGATACACATTTCTGGTGAGGTTGTTTAACCTCAACCCGGGCGCAATGCTCTGGTCAAAAGACAAGGCTTACATCCTGGAACGAGTGAGGGCAAACGCCATAACAGTCATCGACCCTGTCAACGAGAAGAGGCATGATATACTCCAGAATGATTTCAATTCAGGATCTTATACTTACTCCGAGGAAAAACTTGAGACCAGAAATTTCATTGTCGTGTCATCCCAGAATGATGAAAGCATGATAATGGATCAGGAGAACTTCCAGGTGCTGACTTTAAAGGGCACCTATGAAGGCGAGGTCAAAGCATTCGACTACAATGGCAAATACATTGTGTGCAGCTTCTGAACGCTTTCTTTCTCATTTCGCCAAAGTTTACCATATTCCAGTTGGGCGCTCATGTTTGATGAAATGTTAGACAGTTGTTGAACATTATTAGCATAATTAGAATTTTGCGATATGCCCCGAAAGCACATCCCGCTGATTATGGAAGTGATAGACAATATAATCTCGCCGGATACGAGGAAGAGGAAATATTCTGATTGGCAGATCCTGAAGATTCTGGTTCTTCGGCATCTCATATCGATCGTCAGGGATATTCCTCTCCAACCATGAGGAATATCTTGATCTCATTGATCTCAAAGAAGTACCAAGCTTCCAGACCATTTCACGGAGGGCACGGATACTTGACCTCCATGCACTGAACATAGAAATTTCATTCCTAGAATCGATGAATCACATTGCGGCCATGGATTACTTCATGATCCATACATGCAAGTATTCCACTGCACACAGGAGGAAGAGGACCGGAAATACAGAGATCCAGGCTCAGGGTGGTCCAGACCACAAAAGGATGGTTATATGGAAAGAAATGTCGTATGTCTTTAGATATTGATTCCCTGCTCATAGTGGACTGGGTCATCCCGAGGGGGGATAAGCAAGCTGGCAGAAACGGGAACAATATTGACATTGCCTTTCATGAAAATGCCAACCACATTCTGAAAAATGAACTGAAGGTAGATCAGACCATGACCCGCCCGAGATTAACTTGAGATACTGCTCCGATGACACCATACTTGATGGGGAAACAAAGGAAATCATTCTGAACTGGCTTCATTAGAAGTTCTGGCACAACATAGCGCGATAACATTGTTTTTTCAGTTTTTCTTGATATTTTCAACGATCGCAAATTAATTGTTGTCTCACCCTATGTGGGATAAGTGATTTCATGAGGATTAAAGCTGAATGGCATTCTTTAAAAAAAGTTATGATGCACAGACCGGGAACAGAAATCGACTACGCAATGCTTTCTCCGAGACCGTTCCTCTTTGAAAGACCTTACAGAACAAGAGTTGCGATCAATGAGCATGAGGAACTTGAGAATACCTTGAAGGAAAACGGGGTAAAAGTTGAGATCCTCAGTGATTTCATAATGAAAAAGGCCGATCAGGACAAGAACTTCCGAAAAGCTCTGGAGTCGAAGGTGCTCTCCCTTGTGAGATTTTACGGAAACGTGGACTCTGCGGAGACAGCGCAGCTTGAACTTGAGAAAAACCTGCCCATTCTCGACTCATCAACACTGTTTAAAATCATGACACTTGAACCCTCCATAGACCTGAAGCTTGACGTCTCTGAGGGACTTGAATATCCAACAGTTTACTCAAACTTGCCACTGGCCAACCTGTACTTCATGAGAGACCAGCAGGCAGTGACCCCGGGAGGAGTCATCGTGGGAAATATGAAGCGAAAACAGAGGATGAGGGAGCCAGAGATAACGGAATTTGTTCTCAGGGAAGCTCTGAATGAGGAAAATCTGCACAGAATTTCCGGAAATGGCATTTTCGAGGGTGGAGACTTCATGCCAGCAGACAAGTTCTGCATGATTGGGATTGGTTCCAGGACGAATTTTGACGGGGCAATGCAGGCTATCTCATCCGGTTATCTTGATTATGATGAGGTTGCCATCGTGGAAAATCCAATCTACGATTTCATGGAGGACCTGCCCAAAGACCCGATGGTAAACATGCATCTTGACACATATTTCAACATTGCCGGCGATGGAATTGCCGTTGGATCTGAAGAGCTTATGAAGAAAGCGAAAGTGAGCATATTCTCCGGCAGAAGCGGGGAAGAAACAAAGCCTGTGGAGGAGACGACGCTTTACCAGTATCTCAAAGAGAAAGACTTCAACATCATAAGCCTCGGCGTGTCTGAACAGCTCAGCTATTCTTCTAACTTCCTGACATTATCAGACCGTAGGATTGTCACAGTGAATGTTTCAAACGTGCTGGACAGACTTCTCAAGGAGCATGTCTTCCCTGAGAACGTGGAGTCAGAAGTCATAACTGATATGCAGAAGAGAGGCAAGGAGAACCTTTTCCCGAACCGCAAGGAGATCAAGGAATTGGGACTGGACAACATACCAGTCAACCTCAGTGAACTGACGGGCGGTTATGGCGGTGCGCATTGCATGACCGCGGCGCTGGAGAGGTAAGGAGAAATGGTTTCGAAGGTAACGAAACATTTAATTTAAAACAGGCATTACCGTTGCATTACGCTTAAACGCGCCAAATTACGAGGGATTTAATGGCAAAGGAAAGAGCACAAAAGAAAGGAAAAGATAAGTGGAAAGAGAAGAACTGGTATACGGTTAATGCACCGGATTACCTTGGCGGAAAGGAGATCAGCTTCAGTGTTGGTAATACCCCGGAATCGATGGTTGGAAGGAAAGTTGAGGTCCCAGTCTCAGAGTTTACAGGCAATTTCAAGAGGGCTAATGCCAAGATGATTTTCAAGGTACTGTCATGCCAGGGTTCCAAATGCAGCTCTGAATTTGTCGGGCACAGCCTCAGCGATGACTACATAAGAAGGATGGTCAGAAGAAGGAAGGAGAGAATCGACATCATAAAGGGAGTGGCAACATCAGACGGTGTCGACATGGTGCTGAAAGTGGTAATTGTCACGGATGGAAAGCTCACAACCTCCAAGAGAGGAGAAGTGAGGAAAACCGTCGAGTCTTTCCTTGTAGAAAAGTCTGTTACGATGCCATATGGTGAACTCGCGAAGTATGTAATTGGTGATGAAATTTATGGTGACATAGTGAACGCCACCAGGGACATATACCCAATTAAGAAGATTGAAGTCCGCAAATCTGTGCTCTCCGGCACATCCCCGATACCAAAGCAGGCAATCCCGCAAGAGGAAAAAGAAGAAGAGCAGGAAAGCGTAGAACAATTACCATAAATCTTTTTTCTGCCGGGGTGGCTTAGCTGGAGGAGCGCCGGACTCATAAGAATGAATAGTTCTGAGAAATCCGGAGGTCTCGGGTTCGAACCCCGATCCCGGCATCCTTTACCATGATAGTGTGTTATTCCGATCATAATTGGTTGTTTATGCATGCCAGTTAGTAATAATAGTTCTTTTGAACTCTTTTTGGTAATCTTAGAACTTTCTCATCCAGATAACACATATACTTTTGAAAGCATAGCTCCATTAGTGCATATGCGCCATTCACCACGCGTTAGCCTCAAGGAATTCATCATCGTCCTTAGTGGCAGTCTGGCAGTCTCATTCTTGTTGTTGTTTCTTACAAACTTGATCTAACTGCAACATATGGTTAGTAACAAGGAGTATCAGCAAAATCTATCCCACTGATCCAAAGAGAACCGTAATAATCATAATTTTTTACAGGCAAAAAGGGAGTGTTTGTATTGTAAGCCATTTTGTTGTGTATGATGTACCTATATACTTAACACCTGAACTCTTTTGTCTTAACACATATTCGTTGTTTCTCTGAGCCTTTGTTTTAGGCTGTTCTATTGAAATCGGTCATTTTCCAGTCTTCTCCTGTGAATTCTCTGTGGAATGCTTGTTTCAGGCATTCCCAATGGAAACATGTAAATATTGTTAACACATATACTAACACACATGCCAATGATCGCTAATGCACCTATCCCGGTGAGAGAAACGTATCTCAGGATGAAGAATGAACATGGAAAGAAGCTCGAACTGAAGATCATAGGGGGAAAATACTATCTGTATATGGCAAAGGGTGTGTGGGACAGGAAGAAAAAGAAACCTGTCAAGAAAACTACCCTGTTCGGGTCAATAGATGAGAACGGAACATTCAGGGAGAAGAAGGCAAAGAGGATATTCTCCTCATCAATGGTCTATGAATATGGCAATTCACAGCTTGTCTGGAATCTCATGCAGGACATATACAGCATAATGGAAAAACATCCATATCGCGACCAGATCGCTGCAATGACCATGGTGAAGGCCATTGATCCAATGCCATTGAGGCTCGTCTCTTCCCGCTATCAGAAGCTTTACATATCCCGGACATTGAAAACCAATCTGGATCCTGATGATCTGTCAAGGATTCTCGGATATCTTGGAAAGCACTTTCCCGATCAGTACGAGATGTTCAAAAAGATCATGGAACCCGGCGGTCTCCTCTTCTACGATATGACATCCGTCATATCATACTCGAAGAACCTGAAGCTTGCGGAGAAGGGCTATAACCCCGATCATGAACATGAGAACCAGGTCACTGTAATAATGGCATTCTCCGTGAAATCATGGATACCTGTTGCGGTGGACGTGTTTTATGGATCAGTGAAGGACATCAAATCACTGGGGTATTTCATTGACAGGTTCAGGGATCGTGATATTGGGTTCATCATGGATCGGGGTCTGTTTTCTGAAGATGTGATAAGGGACCTGAGAAGGCTGAAGATGCACTATCTTGTTCCTTTGAGAAGGAATTCCACCCTTGTTCCCGATAAGGTGAGATTCGATTCAGCTTTTGTGTACAACGGAAGGCCCATACAGGCTTCCAGAAAATCCTCCAGAATCGGATACATCTACATGTTCCAGGATCCCATGATGAGGGCGGAGGAGGAATCATCCATACTGAGGGATGTTGCCTCTTCAAAGAAGGGCATGGAGTATTTTGATGAGAAAAAACGTCGCCTTGGGGTTTTTGCAATCATCTCGGACCTGGATCGGAATCCCTCAGACATATACGAACAGTATAAGTCAAGGGAGGAAGTTGAACAGGTATTCGACACCATGAAGGGTGATCTCGAATCTGACAAAACATATCTCAGGGACAATGATAAGGTGAAGGGTTTCTTCTTCATTGTCTTCCTTGCTCTGAGAATAAGATTCAGGATACTGAAGGTGCTGAAGGAACACAAACTGCTGGGGAAGGTCTCAGTGAACGAGGTCATCTTTGAACTGTCAAAGATGGAGAGGATCGTTGAAAAGAGCGGTACCGAATACTTTGCAGCAGTTCCTAAGAAGGTTGAAAGGATTGTTGATCTTTTCAAGGACATGATACCTATGGGTTAAATTGGGGGGAGTTTAGGTTAACACAAACCTGCTGCATTGTGCCTGACCTATTGGTTTGATTGAGACTTATTCTTACAAATTTATGTGCATTCTGTGAAAATATACCTTAAGAGAATATTTAATGACAAAAGATAGCCACAATATTGCTTCTGCTCTCATTTACTCATTTATTTGTGAAATAACAACCCTGAGATATTTAAATGAGATCAAAACTCATGACATTTCCGAACAGTCCGACATGGAGCCAGATAGATTATATCTCCAAGCTTCAAAACAGCCCATTGAGCCGGAACACTGTCAGAGAGTACCTGATACTACGGGGCAAGGGTGTCACCAATGATCTTACAAAAAAAGAAGCATCAGATCTCATCAACTTGCTTCTCTTCAGCAAAACTCACTGAATTGATTATTCCCACGGTTTGTGGTTGAGGGTATTTGCCAGAATATCGGCGAAATCAAAGTGAGCTCACTAAAAAGTTCCTGACCTGCCTGATGAATGACGCAACAACTTCCTCGCCCATGGTTTCATCACTAAATTGAGCTCCAGGTTTAACTACACCTTCAGTGAACATGTCACCATCCACATGTGGAGCCAGATGAACATGCAGGTGAGGTATGAGATCTCCAAAGATATACACGTATACGAGACGAGCCCCTGTTGCTGCACGAAGCGCCGAGGTCACGTTTGCCAGAAGTGCGCCGAATTCTGTGGCCTCCGGGCCGTCCAGCTCTGAAATGTATCGGATGTGCCTTAATGGCTCAAGATAACAGAAGCCGAAAACATCCCTGTAAGTTGACACGCTCAGCCTCCACCTCTCATTTCTCCACAATTCACGGCGGGAAAATGTTACATCGGCACTACCATCACAGATTGAACATTCAGACGCTACCATCCTAAGAAATAGTCAAGATCACAATATAATATGTTTGATCACGGCTCATTCGGGGAAACAGAAATTTCTGATCCTTTCCATCAGAGTATGGGGAAAAGTTGATAAATTGAATGAATTCTTCATATACATGGATAGAGATCTGGAAACCGCGAAAACAATCGCACTGATTGCGGTTATTTTTAATCTGTTAGGCCTTGTCTTCAGCATATTCATCTTATTTTTGGCAATACTGCCTTTCATTTTCATGCTCCTTGACTACCTCCTTGTTTATGAACCCCTGACTAAAGGTGATGGGGAGCGTGCAGAGACACCCGCCCTCATTCTCGGAATAATACAGGTCATTCCGTTCATAGGCGGAGTTATTCCGGGATTGCTTCTTATATTCACGTGGATAAAGATAAGGGACTCGGCAAACAGGCGAGCGGCAGGCAGTTCATAGTGCAGTGGAAACAAAAAATCCCTTCCACAACAGTACTGTTTTACTACGCAATTATTTGTAGGCCGCCAAACTACCTTCTTCCTTAAATATGACGATGAAATCAACCAATAGAAATAAAAACAGGGAATCAAAAATATTCTTAGTTTTAGCTAACAGAGTGTAAAAATGACAGATTTCGAGACTTTCGGATTAAAGAGTGAGATATTAAAATCTCTCGAAGAAATGAATTTTATCAATCCCACAGAAGTGCAGGAGAAAGCTATTCCACTTGCACTCGAAGGGAGCGACCTTATAGTAAGGTCGAAAACCGGTACAGGTAAAACCGGAGCTTTTCTCATACCCATACTTCAGAAGACTGAATCAAAAGAAAGGATGTCTTCCTTAGTCGTACTACCGACCAGAGAATTAGCCCTTCAAGTCTTCAATGTATCAAAGAAGATGATCACAAACAGCAACGTGAAAACAGCTGTTGTGTACGGAGGGGCAAGCATAGAAGTCCAGATTAAAGAATTGAGAAAAAATCCAGGCATTGTAATTGGTACTCCAGGAAGAATTATCGACCTGATGAAAAGAGGGGAGCTTGATCTTTCAAACCTCAAGTTTCTGGTACTGGATGAGGCTGATGTCATGCTTGACCTTGGTTTCATAGAAGATATTGAATTCATAATTGCCAAAACGCCAAAGAACAAACAGTCCATGCTGTTTTCTGCAACCATACCCGAACAGATAATGAGGCTAACCAAGAGATTCATGAAGAATCCACAGTTCCTCAAAGTTGGCCAGCAGGAGCAGATGACCGTTAACACCATATCACACAGCTATGCAATTTCACTGGGTTCCAGGAAAGTGCCTGCCCTTCTGGCATACATAAACGAATACAACCCCAAGAAATCCATAATATTTGCAGAAACCAAGAGAGGTGCAGACCGACTCTACAATGTTCTTGCAAGTGAGGGATACAACGCAACTGTGATACACGGCGACCTGACACAGGCGCAGAGAGAGAAGTCTCTTACTGAGTTCAGGAATGGGAGCAGATTCCTCATCGCCACAAATGTTGCAGCAAGGGGACTTGACATAACCGATGTGTCGGATGTCATCAACTTCGATCTGCCAAACGAGCCTTTCGTGTATGTACACAGGGTTGGGAGATCAGCAAGGATGGGAAATACCGGCAGCGCTTTCACGATTGTGGAAGAAGCAGAGCTTAATGAAATAAAAACCATTGAGAGATCAGTCAAGATCCACATGATGAGGATTGAACTCAACCAGGAGCCCTACTTGGAAGTGGGCAAGAATGTCGGTTATTTCCATGACAGGAGAAATCAGGGAGGAAACAACAGACCTCCCAGGAGACCCTCTGGAAACCGCCCGCCAAGAAGAGGCAACAGCAGATATAAGGGGAATGACAGGAAGCCTAACAACGGCCGTCGCCCCTCGTGGTAAATTTTTCCGATACGGTAAATCAGGGCAAGACAAAGTTATCTTGCCTCTACTTTTTTTAGACAGAAACTACTGACTTCATGCATGGTCAAGAAAACTGCTTTCGTGACCGGAGACGCAGAAGGCGTGGGGGTAGCCTTAAGCAGGTCGCTATCAGATGAGGGGTACACCGTTCACTTCTGTGACGTTACCCTTGAGAAGGAGAGGCAGCGACTGGACATACTGAGGAACGAAGGTGCTGAAGCACATTTTCATCGCCTGGATGCCAGAGATCACGAATGGTGGAAAAAGGTTGCTGCAGAGCTGCATTCCGACGAGATTTTTCTCGATCTGCTGGTCAATAATGCGGGAATTGCCGACCCATTCATGGAGTTTACATCCGAAAACACCGGAAACTGGTCAAAAGTACTGGAGACAAACCTTATGGCCATTTATTAGCATCCAATGCTCTGGTACCATTCCTGAAGACCAGCTCGAGCATCATAAAAATAGCTTCAACAAGAGCCTCCCAGTCTGAGAAAATATTATCCCCTATTCCGCATCCAAGGGAGGTGTTGTGGCCCTCACACACTCACTGGCCATAACTCTGTCATCGAGAAAAATAAAGGCCAACTCCATATCACCGGGCTGGATCGACACCTCAGGCCATCCGGCAGGATAGGAAAACCGGAAGACATTGCAAAACTGGTGACGTTTCTCGCTTCTGACAGGGCTTCAGGGATCTATATGGGCAGGACATAATCATAGATGGAGGGATGACCCGCAGAATGATCTATTTTGACAGGGAAGTGATGGAGGAAGCCATGTTTCAGCTGACCGGGAACAGGGAACTTGCAGAAAGGCTCATGGATGAGGCTTACAAAAAGAAAAAATGAATTTGGCTGATGAAACTAAGAAGTGACCAACGTAAGCCACTCACTGTAGTAATTGTCTCTACCGTGGACAATCTCGTAGAACTTTGAGAATAGTTCTTGAGTGGTCTTTCCAGGCTTTCCGTTGCCTACATCTATATTGTCAATACTCACAACTGGAGTTATCTCTGCTGCCGTACCTGCCATAAACACCTCGTCCGCCGTATATAGTTCCTCCCTGTGAACAAACCTTTCCTCCACCTCAAGCTTGAAGGATTTGGCAATTTTTATGATTGAGTCTCTTGTGATCCCAAGCAGTATGTCCGAATCCTTGTTGGGAGTTATGATGTGCCCGTCCTTAACGATGAATATGTTAGAACCTGGCCCTTCGGCCACGAATCCGTTGCCTGAAATAATTATTGCCTCATCGTATCCGGCCTTGGAAACCTCCGAATTGGCTATAATGGAATTGAGATAGTTGCCACTGGCCTTCGCCTGTATGGGCAGAACCGATGATGTTATCCTGTGCCAGGATGAAACTTTGCACCTTAGCCCTTCTTCCCTGGCCTTTCCAAAATATGCGCCATACGGTATTGCAGCCACGAAGACGCTGAGAGGTTTCCCTCTTGTGTGCACACCTATGCTGCTGTCATTGTAGAACGCGAAAGGCCGAATGTAGGAAGATTTCAGGTTGTTGACCTTAACAGTATCCGTAATGGCATTCTTGAGCTGTTCATGGCCGTAAGCCAGATCCATGTAATATATTCTGGCTGTGTTAAGAAACCTCCTTATGTGATCATCGAGACGGAAAATGGCTGTACCCTTCGCTGTCTCATAGGACCTGATGCCTTCAAAGATTCCACTTCCGTACTGGAGGGAATGAGTCATTATGGGTACATTGGCTTCGCTTTGACTTATGAGATTGCCGTCTAACCAGACCTTAAGTTCATCTGACATAGATCAGAATAGAAGGTTCGGGTACTTATTTATTATTGAATGCTAATAATTACCGTGCCTTAAATAGGCTAGTCCGGGTATTCAAAATATGGTTACGGGAGATACGGAAAGAACTAACTTCCCATTCTCTCCCTTAGTTTGTTGCGCTGGCTTTTAATTTCTCCAGGAAGTTCTTTTCCAAGTGACCTTGTGAAATCCTCCATCTCTGATACTTCTGCGCTCCATTCACCGTAATCTATGGCGAACAGTTGCTCTTTCTGTGCATCCGAGAGACTGAGGCCGCCGAAGTTGAATGAAGATTCATCAGGCATCCTTCCGATCGGAGTGTCTCTTGATTTCGCCTTGCCTTCAGATCTTGCGATTATCCATTCCAGGACTCTTATGTTCTCACCAAATCCCGGCCATATGAAGTTTCCGTCTGAATCCTTTCTGAACCAGTTTACATAGTATATCCCGGGAAGCTTGCAGTCATTCTTCTCCATTGAGAGCCAGTGACTGAAATAGTGGGAAGCATTGTAGCCACAGAAAGGCCTCATTGCCATTGGATCGCGCCTAACTACGCCGACCTGACCCTCAGCTGCGGCCGTCTGTTCAACTCCCATAGTAGCACCCAGGAAAACGCCATGCTTCCAGTCGAATGATTCAAAGACCAGCGGTACTGTGTCCCCTCTTCTTCCGCCAAAGAGAATTGCCGTCAGGGGTACACCTTCAGGGTTCTCAACTTCCCCCGACAGGCTCGGGTACTTGCTCAAGGGTGTGGTGAACCGTGAATTCGGGTGAGCTGCCTTCTGCCTAGTTGACGGGTCATGCTCGTTGCCTTTCCAGTCCAGGAGTTTCCCCTCTGGTACGGGCAGCCCCTCCCACCATGGTTCATTCTTGTCAGTCAGGGCGACGTTGGTAAATATGGTATCTTTCCTTATGCTTTCCATTGCATTGGGATTTGTCTTCGGGTTTGTGCCGGGGACCACTCCAAAGAACCCGTTCTCTGGATTAATTGCATAAAGTCTTCCATCCTTTCCAACATGCATCCAGGCTATATCGTCGCCTATGAGTCTCGCTTTCCAGCCCTTCTCGGCATATCTCTTTGGAGGCATGAGCATTGCCAGGTTTGTTTTCCCGCTTGCACTTGGGAAAGCGGCTGCAAAGTAGTACTTCTTGCCATCTGGATTTTCAATCTCCAGTATGAGCATGTGCTCCGCCATCCAGCCATCGTTCTTCGCTTCGACACTTGCAATCCTCAGGGCGTGGCACTTCTTGCTCAGTAGGGCATTTCCACCGTAAGCAGAATTGATGCTGATTATATGGGCATCAGAGCCGAGCCTCTTCCACGGGAAGTGAAGAATGTAACGGTTTTCGGGATCCAGATCACCTGATATGTGAATGCTTTTAACAAAAGTCCCGTCCTTCTTGATCCTGTCCATGGCAACTTTGCCCATCCTCGTCATGATGAACATGTTCACGACAACGTACTGGTTATCTGTTAGCTCCACACCGGCTTCAGAGTAAGGGGAGTCTGCCGGGCCCATTATGTAAGGAACAACGTACATTGTTTTTCCTTTCATTGAGCCGTCCATCAGCCTGTCTGTTATCTTTTCTGCATCTTCAAGTGAGAGGAAATTATTGAGTGGGCCTACCTTTGATTCCTCCTCAGCACAGATAAAAGTGGATTTTTCTGTCCTTGCTACATCCCTTGGATCACTTCTGGACAGGTATCCTCCGGGAAAAGTCTCCTGATTAAGCTTTATCAGGCTGCCATCGCTAACCATTTCATCAATAATTCTCTGGTATTCCGCTCTACTGCCGTCACAGTAGACAACCTTTTCCGGTTTTGTTATACCTGAGATGCTATCAACCCATTCTTCGACAGAATTTAGTTCCGCTTTTTCCATTTTATCCCTACCTTCATGGCGCACGTACTTCGCCAGTCTGGAGTGCCAGAAGATCAAGCTTTTACGCTGTATCTGACGATATTCATTATTTTGTGCTCTATTTAATAACTTCCATACTTGTCTACTTCATGATACGACGATCGTCTATGCAAATTCTTCAAATCAACGAAATTCATTGATTTCCTTCCGAAATGGCAAAGGTAACGATAGGTGGTCCCGTAAAATTAAAATAGTATGATCCATGCTTAGCACTTCCGGGAATCCACTGAGAAGACATGAATCAGAGCAACACCAGGTAAAGAAGCAACGCAACGGGTATGGATGAAATGTAAGGGAGAAGGATTCCGGCAGGGTATTTGCTCAGCGTGTTCTTTGAACCGGTAAAATCAATGAATTGCATCGGCAGAATGAATATTGATGCGTAAATTAACACGGTGAGTGGAAGAAAGATGAGGATTGTAACCGGATCGGCAAATATCCTGCCATTTCCCACATACTCAAATAAAATGCCAGTAAATCCTGCGGTCAATAGGGCCTCGCTTTCGGAGAAGCTGTATTTTCTGGAGATGAACAGATACCACACTGAAAACCATGCAGCCCACTGCAGGGGAACAATTACAATGTCAAGCCAGATGTCCTGGATGGCAACCCTGTTTCCCAGTGCGTATACATACAACTCCTCAAAAACAGAAACGGAGAGTGCAGTAAGCAGGAAGGCAGCGAAGCGTGTTCTTGCCAGCCCCGTGAAAGCCAATCTCAGCCTCTTGCGCATGATATAGACAATGCCCCCATATCCTGGACCGAATGAAACTGCGAAAGCAACAATCCCCCACTGGAAAGAAATAGACAGTATGGCCACTGAAATGGCGAACCACACAAAAATGATGAGCCAGAGCACTCTTACCTTCAAACGCCGACTTATTTGCCGGCCGGTTAATATATTTTCCCGTGTTGGGCCTGCAGGCCACGCACAACAAGGAATTTAAAGTCAAGGCGGCTATTCACCCGGTCCAGCTGCAACTCCGGAGAGAACTTCCTTCAGGCGCCTCCGTGTGATGATCTCCCCCTCGACAAACAGGATGCCAGAGACTATTCCAAGCGGACTGAAGAAGAGTGAGACAAGAAGGAGTATCCAGCCATAATCAAGGAGAGGTTCCTCGAACTTTACAGCAAGCCGGTGTATTCCCATGAACACCCCCATTATGAAACCAACCAGCATGAGCACGCCACCTATGATTGACATGAAACCTGCAGCTGCGATCCCTCCCAGAAGCCCGGTCGGAAATGCTGTTGAATTCTGCTGAAGAGTGCTAATTAAAGGTACTATCAGGGCGAGTATGATTGCAACCCCAATCATGGCAAGAATCAGTCCGATTATCAACAGCGCTGTGCCGGTTTTTGGAGATGAAAAATCATAGTCGCCCTTTGCCAGTTTTGAGAATGAAGCTCTAAGATAAACGATTGAAATGGTCTGTACCAGAATTGTTGCGACCGAGATTATCTCAAGAATCAGGAAGGCCATTGTCAGGCTTGATTGGATGTTCTGTGCACTAAGAGTGCTGAAAAGTGAAAGTATCCCTACTGCAGACAGTGGCCCAAAATGCAGAATATTCAATACAAAAGATGAAGTTTCTATTGCACCAAAGATCAAAACAACAATTGCGAAGAACCTGAAATCCCTCATGGATGAAAGTTCCATTTCTATGGTTGGTGCCAGTGAACTTCCACATTTGGAACACACCGTGTTTCCCATTCGGCTGTAAGCTCCACAGCTGGGGCATCTTCGTGCCATACTATTTGAACAAAGAGTATGTTTATAAATTTATTGGGGTCTGTGAGATATTAGTATAATTTAAATCACGCATCAGGCTGTAATACAGTAAAATTAAAACATGACTTAACACTATCAGGGGATAAGGGTCTGTGGGGTAGCCTGGTATCCTTCCAGCTTCGGGAGTTGGAAACTCCGGTCCAAATCCGGGCAGACCCATTGATGTCCATAAGCGAATACCTTAAATTCGACTATATCATGCAACATCATGACATTTGACGCCAAATACAAAAAGATGCTAGAGGACATCGAAATAAGCCGATGGTTCGACAACCTTAGAGCAAAGTCATATCTTACGGCAACAGTCTATCTTAGAGGGCTAGGCTATTATTGCGAATTAACCGGTTCGTCCCCTGAGTCTATTATAGAGGATGCAAAGAGCGGGAAGCTGAGAACTGACTTCATGGATTTTGTCAGAAAAATGGAAAGGGAAGGGAAAGCCGGATCATACATTGCCCGATACAAGAAGGTTCTAAGGTCATGGCTAGGCTTCAATGGTATAGACTTCAAGATTGGCGTAAATATCGCCTATGAGAATAGGGCCCCTAGAGTGGAGGGGGAAACAATACCGGAAAAACCGGAACTTTCAAAGATGCTTAGGAATGGATCTCCCAGGGCAAGGCTGGCCATGTCGTTGCTGGCCTTCAGTGGATTAAGACCTGAGACCCTAGGCAATGCTGAAGGCACAGACGGGCTAAAGATTTCTGACTTTCCAGAAATGAGGATAGATAACGGCAAAGTGGAATTTGAGAAATTGCCCACCATTGTTAATGTCAGATATACACTGAGCAAGGCAAAACATACCTATTTCTCATTTCTTGGAAGTGAGGGAACTACTTACCTGAAAGAATACCTAGAGCAAGGGATGAATGAGGGAGACGTTCTAAAAGCCGATACTCCCTTGTTCAAGTTAGACCCTCAGGGAAGGATTAGCCATGAGTTTATCCGTACTCAATTGGCAACAAGGGATATCAGGAAAGCGATCAATGAATCCGGCTATTCCTGGAGGCCATACGTTTTGAGGGCCTATTTTGCCACTGCATTAGACAATGCGGAAAATAAGGGCTTGATTTCGCATCCCTGGAGAATGTTCTTTATGGGCCACAAGGGAGACATTGAAGCCCGATATTCCACTAACAAAAGATTACCACCCGATATGATAGACGAAATGAGATCCGCTTACTCAAAGTGCCTTAAGTTCATTGAGACTGAGGAAAGGGGAATCAAAGAAGAAGACTATCAAAAGATGCTCAGAGATTCTGCAATGGATACACTCACTGGGGCTTTTGGTATTGCACTCACTGAAGAACAGAAAGAAGAGCTCAGGACTCTTGAAGTATCGGAATATCAGAAAAGGCTATGGGAGATATTCAAGGACAAAAGGGCCGACATGCTGAACAATGGCAACAAGCATAAGACCATACCTGAAAGGGAATTGGAGACTTATCTAAACAAGGGATGGGAATTAGTACAGATATATCCAAAGGGAGACAAGGCAGTTATCAAGCTCCCTTCGTGATAATGTCTTTCGATGCTTTCGGCTGAAAATCAGTCTAAATGAGGCTCAAACATCAATTATCTTTCGGCATCGATGCGTCAAGATGCCCATAATTGGCGATGGCCTCACCGATCATCTTGAGCGATTCAGCTATCATGTTCCCCTCTTCCGCATTTTCCTCAAAGTGCCCTTTCATCTTGATTTCTGCCAGTGTCGCTTCTATGTCAAGCATTACGTCCAGAAGGTCTTTGATTGATACCTCAAGCTGCCCCTTGTCTTCCAGAAGGTCTTTCACCTCTTCAGCGACATCAAGCATGCTGGCCCATCCATCAACGAGTGGCTTTATCGACTTCTCCGCAAGCGGAACATAGAAGGGGCTTTCCTGGTCGATAACCATCGTTTCTATGAACCGTGTTAGCGTGGCGTTGCCTTTGTATTCCGGCGTCTTGCCGGATGCAATGACCCAGAACTGCTTAATGTATTTCACATTTTTATCCGTGTCTTCAAGGTTCTTCAGCCAGTTGTACAGATCGACATTGCTAACGGT
>OFHE01000045.1_pt1 | contig 18011 bp, 18 predicted proteins | sample 1521981 | NCBI WGS metagenome assembly OFHE01 (sample SAMEA2464839, study PRJEB22497) | soil metagenome | biome: Grassland; feature: Farmland; material: Clay | place: Australia | collected 2013-02-01 | depth 1.4 m
TTCCTCAAGAGAGGTAATTTTCTGCGGGATATGCAAATGTGTGAATGAGACGGATGACTCCACGGATCCGATGAAATGCGTGTAAACATTGGGTGCAGTTTTCATGTGCAACCATGCACAATATATGGTGATGTTGCAGGGTTTTTCCGGCAGCCGTTGGAACGATGTTTCTCATGGTTTGAGTGTGAGTTGCTGCAATAACCAATCCCCGCAAAAAGGAAGATATATTAAAATTCAGTACTGGCAAACGGGAAACAGGATGGAGAAGAAGACGAGGGTGAACAGGCATGGTGACAGGGGTAATTATGACAGGGAAACGATCAACAGGATTCTGGATGAAGGGCTTGTATGCCACGTGGCATTCAACGACATGGGCCAGCCATTCAATGTTCCAATGCTATATGTCAGGGATGGGAGCTCAATCATACTCCACGCCTCAATCAAGAGCAGGATCTATGGCACTCTTTCCTCGGGAACAGATCTTTGCGCAACCGTCACAATCATGGACGGAATAGTGCTCGCAAAAAGTGCCTTCAATTCATCAATGAACTACCGTTCAGTTATGATATTCGGGAATGCAAAACCAATTTTGGATACCCGCGAAAAGATTGATGCAACCAGGCTTATCACAGAAAAGGCTGTGAAAGGCAGATGGGATGACTGCAGACAACCAGACTCTGCCGAGTTGAAGGCAACTGGATTTCTGCGCATCCCCATAGTGCAGTTCTCGTCCAAGGTTCGGGAAGGCCCACCTGTGGAAGGTTCACTCGACACGGACCTGAACTACTGGTCAGGCGTAATACCGGTTGTGCAGACAAGGGAAAAGCCTGTCACTGCAGAACCCGACTCGGGGAAAATCCAGGTACCGGAGTACTTGAAAAAGGAACCTGGAAAGGCCTGAAGATCTTCAGGGTATTCTCAGGCTTTCCCTGATGTATTCATCTTCAAAGATATCATTGAGATTTCTGGGGTTCTGATCGTGGAAAACCTTTTCCGGAAGCCATTTGGAACCAAACATGGCCATGCACATGAGAATTGGCAGGGTGTCATTCCCTTTTTCCGTCAGGTTCCAGAGAATATGCCCTTCAATGTCCCCGGACGGAGATATGGGGTCCTCTTCCTGCATTTCGCGAAGGCGTAGGGAGAGAACCCGTGGCGTGAGCCCAGACGTGGAACCAGGATTGAAATGAGCATGGAGGCAAAACTGCCGGAAACCAGGAAAATGAAAATAGAGCCAGCTATGAGAGAAATGCCGGCTACCATAAGCATTCCGGGATCGCATCTCTGGGTGAGCCTTCTCACAAGAGGCTGGAAAACCATGTTGATGACATACCCGCCCGCAACTAGAAGGCCAATCTGCAGAATGGAGAACCCGAAGGCAATCTCCATTGCCGGAAATAGAGAGGCCACAAGGAAAATTGAACTGTCGTTGACAAAGTGATTAAGCGAAACTACTTAGAGGGTACTGTTGGAAACAGGAAATTTCTTTCGAACAGAGTTTTCCACAGTCTATGGCGGGAGGTAAATGGCCCGCTTACTTTAACTTATTCCGGCTTGGAAATTAATTAGCCAGATCAGTGCTTACTGAGCACTGAATCGAATATCCCCACGCCCTTGTCGTTTAGGACTTCAGGTATGTTCAGGGCACCCATGTACCTGAACACATTCGAGTAGTGTCCGCAGGTATGCATCATAAGGCCGTTCCTGAGCAGATCATGCTTGATCTCTGTTACCTTCTTTGACCCCATTGGTTTCCCCTGGTCCTCAAGCTCAATTCCGATCATGAAGCCTTTTCCCCTGACGTCCCTGATGTGATCCGAGCCAATCTCAGTGAACGACTTCTTCAGCTTCTCACCAAGTGTGTTCACCCTTCCGAGGACTTCAGGAACTTTTTTCAAAAGTTCTGATCCCGCTGCCAATGCGAGTGGATTTGCCCTGAAAGTTCCCATATGGAACGGAGTTGGTAGCATCTCGTCATAGTCGCCCCTGTAGTAGATCACTGAGATCGGGATCCCTCCTCCCACAGACTTGCTGGCACAAACAATGTCCGGCTTTATGTTTTCCCACTCAAATGCCCACATCTTGCCTGTCCTGCCCATTCCAGTCTGCACTTCGTCAACTATCATGGTGAGATCATTCTCGTCACAGAACCTCCTCACATTTTTCAGGAATCCGGCCGGAGGGACCACGTAACCCCCCTCGCCCTGGACCGGTTCAACTATAACTGAATCAGGCCTGTCATAGCCTGCTTCCGGATCCTTCATGATCCTTTCGAGCTGGTCAAAAATGACGTTCTCATTCAGATCCTGCCATACGGTGTACGGGTATGGGATCCTGATGGTCTCAAAACCGGTTCCATAGAAGCTCTTCTTGTACTTTGAACCCGAAGTGGAGGAGATGATGGCCCCCGATACTCCGTGATATGCACCTTCAAATGCAATTGTGGGTGCCTTCCTCTTCCTTATGGTATGGGCAAGGTTTATGGCCGTTTCACAGGCATCAGAACCGCTGATTCCGAAAACTGCCTTGTAATCCTGCATGTCATTAGGGAATGAATTCCTGAAATTCCTGAGGAAATTTATCCTGGCGTCCGTCGGAATCTCCAGTGAATGCCATATGAGATCCATCTGCTTCTTCACTGCGTCCCTTATGATGCCTGAAAAGCCCATATTAAGGACAGATATGCCCGAGACCCAGTCAATGAAGACGTTTCCATCGGCATCCTCTATGAGTGAGTCATCTGCCCTCTTTATGGCAAAAGGGAACGCACCAGGATAGGTGACGGTGGCAGTCTCGTATTTTTTCTGTTCCGCCAACAATTCTTTGCTTCTAGGGCCCGGTATTTCGGTGTTTACATGCGGGGCATTCGTGGGATCAAGTGCAAGAAAATCCTCATTTAATGACATCAGGAAAGTTCATGAATGGAATGATAAAAAATATTAGGTTAATTCCATGGGAAGGCTAAACCGAATAAAATATTTCGATCCTTGACGCAAAATAAGAAATATTTTTCTTTGATTCCCTTTATTTTAAATACTACTTGTAGAATGACTTCAGGATGGACGTATTTGACAGCAGGATACTTAAGGCGATAGCAGGAAACTCAAAGAAGGGGCTCAAGGAGATAGGGAGGGAAGCCGGGCTCTTCTCGGCATCCTCTGTAAGTAAGAGAATAACCGGAATGGAAGAAGACGGAGTCATCAGGGGGTACAAATGTGACGTTGACTACGGCATGCTTGGCTATGATTTCCTGACGGTTACGTTTGTCAAGGCCAATTACAAGTACAACTACAACAAGGAGATAGGTAAGAGCCTTAGCAGGATAAAGGGAGTAGTTGCGGTATATTTTCTTCTCGGCGAGATCGATTTTGTTCTCCTCACCCTTTCAAGAAGCAAGGAGGATTATGCAAAGATCCTGGAGCAAATCTCTTCAATTGAGGGCGTGGAAAGGTCGGATTCAAGGACCATACTGGAAGTCTACAAGGACTATACTATTGCAGGGCTGGATTTCTAGAGCCTGCCCTCCCTCATTATTTCCTCCCGGTCCGGAAAAAGTTTGAGGTTTCCCAGGTCATGCATCCTGAAATTGTTGATCACAACCCGGGTATCGCTTCTCTCGATCTCCTCGAGCGACATGAGATAGGACAGGGTTCCTCTGTACTCCTTCTGGCTCCTGTTGAGGGCAATCATGATGAAGTCTGTTTCACCCAGTATCTCCAGGAGAGTTATGATGCCCTGTATGCTCAGGAGTTTTTCCGCAAGTTTGCTGGTATAATCATGACCGAATTTTGCTTTTATGAAGGTCACGGTGACAAATTCAAAACCCAGCTTATCGAAATCAACAACGGCCTCTGATTTCAGCAATACTCTCTCCTCTTTCAGTTTTCTTATTCTCTTGCTTATTGCAGATGAGGAATTGATTCCACAGTTCCTGCCGATTTCTGAAAGCGGTGTTTCAGAGTCTTTCAGAAGAGTTTCCACGATTTTGAGATCCAGTATGTCCATCTTGGCATCGAACCCTATTTAGTATTAGAAAGTTCCCAAGACAAAATTTTGGGAAATATATTATTCAAATAACCTAAATCCGTTTATTTGTTTTTCTCAGAACCCTATTTTGGAATGCATGACAAAAACAAGCATATAGTTCCATCAGAATGACAATTCCAATGTCTCAAGACAACGGTTTAAAGAAAAACGTTGCCGGGCTTTGGGCAGGGGTCTTTCAGTCCCTTGCGTATGTTGCTCCGGCGGCAACGGCTGCGTCTTTTTTCGTTGTGGAGGCTGGTGTTGCTGGCGGTTCTGTTCCGCTGACATTTATTCTGGCGACGCTGGGAGTGGCTTCTGCAATGTATATGAACTATGAGTTCTCAAAGAGAATTTCGCATGCCGGTGGGTATTATTCCTACGTGTCTGCTGGCTTTGGTGGACGATGGGGTGCCTTCTCTGGCTGGCTCTATTACATCAATGTGTTAGGTGCGTTGACAGGTTTTGCGGTCCTGTTCTTTGCTGGGGTCTTATGGCCTCTTGTTCCGGGGCTTTCGAGCATGGCTTACGGTTGGATACCGCTTGCCTTCATACCAATAGTGTTGATATTCAGTCTTCTGTACTTTGGCCTTAAACCGTCTCTGTACTATACCATGATTGGTGCCGTCATAGAGATTGTTTTCGTGCTGTCGGTGTCACTGGTGATCATATTCAGCCCACACACCCACAACACGTTTTCGCCATTCACCACCATGGGCAACTCGTTCGGAAATCTTGGCCTTGCATCGGTCTATGCAATTCTTGGTTTCGTAGGCCTGGGTTCTGTCATAACAATATCTGAAGAGTTGCACAACCCCAAGAAAATGGTTCCAAAGGCGATCATGCTCGCACTGGTAATCGGAGCCGTGGTCTACATCCTCAGTTCATATGCATTCGTGGTTGGCTGGGGTGTCAATGACATGAACGGGTTCGCCAATGCAACAAACCCGGGTTTCACTGTGGTTGGGAACTACCTGGGGCCGATTGCAATGGCCATATTCATCGTGATCACCCTGAACAGTTTCATCTCCAATGGAATTGCGGAAGGAAACGCCTTCAGCAGAATTGGCTATGCACTTTCAAGGGACCGGGTTCTCTTCCCCAAGTCCATGGCTGATATTCACGCCTCAACAGGCTCACCGAGAAAAATGATCCTCTTTGAAGCCGTTCTTGTAACAGTGGTAAGTATTGCCGGTGGAGTAATATTCGGGCCATTCACTGGTGCCGCGGTGATTACTACCCTGAATGGGGCCTGTCTGTACATAGTGCACCTGTTTGCCAACTTCGCCCTGCCCGTATATGGCAGAAAGACACTCAAATACTCCGTCAAGAAGTGGCTCCCATTCCTCCTGGGACCACTTCCAGCAACGGCTGTTTATGCCTTTGCAATATACGGCGTATTCTTCCCGTTCCCGGGCTATCCTCTAAACATTGCCTCCTATGGAATCATCGCATTCGTAGTGATTGGAATAATCATTGCGGTTTCAGTGGGACTCAGAAGATCGCATGAGGATATCAGAAGTATTGGAATGCAGGTAGATTCTGTGGCGGAGGAGGCATAAATTGGGAATAGAAATAATAAAAAATGAATTAAGAAGTGAACCAGGGAGCAGCGATGAGCTGTCTCACCTGGTTTCCCAGGTTTTGTCTGAAGTTCAAAAGGAAGGGGATTCCGCTTTAAGGAAGTATACGAGCAGGTTCGATGGCATTGAACTTGAAAGCGTGCGCTTGTCTGCGGACCAGATTGCAGATCTTGTTTCCCAGGTTCCCGAGGAGACAAGGGAACTTATCGACACCAATATTGAGCGCATAAGGAAGTTCTGCGAATTCCAGAAAAGCATGTACAGTGACATGGAATTCGTGACAGATGACGGAGAAACAATTCTAGGTCAGAAGATAATTCCAATTGAATCCGTCGGTGTTTATGTTCCCGGTGGAAGATTTCCATTACTGTCTTCTGCACTGATGGGAATCATACCAGCGAAGGTTGCAGGAGTTAAGAGAATAGTGGCTGCCACACCACCTGGAAAGAACAGGCCCCATCCCGCCGTCCTTTATGGCATCATGAAGGCAGGAGCCACCGAAGTCCTTACGTTGGGTGGAATACAGGCCATAGGTGCGCTTGCTTACGGCACTGAATCTGTGGAGAGGGTGGATAAGATCTGTGGTCCCGGAAACAAGTTCGTGAACGAGGCCAAGAGGCAGGTGTTTGGAACTGTTGGCATAGATCTCCTGGCAGGTCCGAGCGAGGTGCTAATCATTGCGGATGAGACGGCGAATGCCAGCACAGTTGCCTATGATCTCCTTGCACAGGCAGAACATGATGTTGCAGCGAGATCCTGTCTTGTTACTACATCCAGAGAACTGGCTGATGAAGTTGTCCAGAACATGAGTGGGCACATAGATTCTCTGGATACTAGAGAAATCCTAAGGGAATCCTGGGAAAAACATGGCTCAGTCGTGGTGTGCGATTCAATTATTGAGGCAATCCAATACTCAAACACATACGCTCCTGAACACCTGGAGCTGCATCTTGACCAGGAGAACACGAAACTTGCCTTTGAGAGCCTGCACAATTATGGGTCGCTTTTCCTCAACGACTCCACGCCGGTGGTATTTTCTGACAAGCTGATAGGAACAAATCACACTCTTCCTACTCAGACCGCAGCGAGGTATACTGGTGGGCTGTCGGTAGCTGCCTTCATGAAAGTGCTTACCTACCAGAAGATCTCGGGTTGTTCTTCACTGAAAAACATATCTGAGAGGGCAATGAAGCAGAGTCTTGTTGAAGGTTTGGCAGGCCATGCAAAATCGGCTGAAATACGGATTCCAACTTAATCCATTTTTCCAATTTTTTTTGATCTTATTGCCTGATGTTTTCATTACTCTGTGGGTGATTTGAATGATACTTTGAACTCACTGTTATTTTGCCAGAAGGATTAGATGAAGGAATTCACCACTCCTGCTGGAAGTATTGAAAATTAGAGAAATGGTTAAATTACTCTGATTGAATCAATACATATGGGGCTCTTTGAAAGTGTGGCCCTCAGAACAGTCCAGAGAGGCATACGAAGGCTCTCGGGTGAAAAAATTCCCACGATTGCAGGCCACAAACTCCTTTATACCTGCAACCTGCGATGCGGCATGTGTCCCTTCTGGAGAAGGCCAGACGAGTATCTCCTCTCACTTGAAGAGGAGAAAAAGATGTTATCAGCCCTTGAGGATTTCGGGATCTCCTTCATGGGGTTCGAAGGAGGGGAGCCTTTTCTGCGGAAGGACCTGCCGGAAATCCTTGATTATTCCCATTCAAGGTTCCACACTTCAATTGTCACCAATGGCTGGCTGCTTAAGGAAAGGCTAAACTCTGTAAAGGAAAATCTTGATTACGTATTCGTCTCAATAGATGGCATTGGCAAGACTCATGACAGACTGCGTGGGAGGGAGGGTTCGTTCCAGAGGGCCGTGGAGGGCGTTAAGGCCGCCAGTGAATTTCTCCCCGTATCATTCAACACCACTATTACGGCGGAAAACAGTGATGAGGTAGGAGCAATTGTGAATCTTGCCAGAGACCTTGGTGTGTCCGTTTCCTTCCAGGTCGCCCATGACTACTCTTCAGCAGAAAAGAAATCCCCGTCCGATATTAAACTCAAGGAAGCAATAGCCAGTCTTCTGGAAATGAAGAAAAATGGGGCACCTATAGTAGAATCAAGGGAGTACTTTGAGGCGGTCGCCAATTCCTGGTACAACGGGGTTTCCTGGAAATGCAAGCCCTGGCTCACCCTAAACGTTGATCCGCAAGGCCGCCTGGTTCTACCTTGTTACGTCCTGAAGGAGTATGAAGGAAGCGGAAAGGTATGGGAGACAGACCTCAGAAAGACATGGAAATCTGTGGAATGGGGACTTTATGAGTCATGCAACAAATGTGCCCTTTCCTGTTACCTGGAACCTTCGCTGTTCAGCTGGGGAAAACCACACATGGTGAAAGAAAGGATCGTTGACAGCATGTTATCTTACCTGAGATCCTGATCCAGCGTTGATGCAGACAAGCAATGGGATACTGGACAGTTTTTTAGACCACAACATTGGGGAACTCCATCCTGTTAGAGGTTCTATTTTGAAACAGGAAGGCAACTCAACAGAGTCAGGGATGAGCTGCACAAGCTTTCAAAAACCATGATGAATGAGAACCCTGAAGCATCGTTCATAGTTGAGGACCTCACAAACATCAGGAAGACAGCAAAACCTCAAAGCAGGAAACTGAGAATATACCTGAACAGGTGGACATACGCAGAATTCCTGAGAATGTTAGGGTACAAGTCACCCAACAGGGTGGTAAAGGTGAATCCGGGAGGAGCCTCATCCGAGTGTCCCGTATGTGGTGGAAAGGTAAAGCATCCAACTTGGAAGATGTCAAGATGTGAAAACTGTGGTCGGGACTACGACAGGGACAGGTTAGCCTCACTGGCGATATCCCTTCGTGGCCTTGATCTTTGCGGAGATCCGTTCCCCGTGAGTGCGGAATCCTCTTTGCCGTCCATGATGGATGAGTACCTGTACACCAGGAGCATGCCTGATGCTTCTGGTTCGGAAAGGGCTGAGACGGCATACGTTCCTAACGAGACATTGCATAACATTTCATAATGTTTTGAGAACGGTATCAAGTACTATTCTGTCATCTCGATTTTCGCGAATCACTCTTAACGAGTTTTTTCCGGCCTTGAGTTGTCTCGTTGTCACTCGGAATACAGCTATCGGTTTCAGGAAAATTCCCTCGTGATATGTTGCTGAGCATAGTTTCTACCCTGCACGAAATTCGTCAAATTATCCGCCTAATTACGGGACTGCATGAGATTTGATACATAAGGTTAAAGAAGCTGACTCAAGTAATTAATTTCAGGGATATTTTATGGCTTTAACTACCAAAAAAGTAGAGGATGAAGTAACGGTGTCAAAGTACACGAAGGGAATAATTGGGCCCTCTCTGGAGATTACCCAGGTTATCAGGAATGGGGGGAGGATACGTACAATAGCCCCACCTGGCTGCTGGGGGCCTATGATCTCGCCGAATTTTAAAGGTGGTCATGAGGTTTCTTGGCCGGTTGCTATACAAGATGCAGAAGTTGGAGATGCTATAGCGTTAACGATAGAGCAGGTAAAAGTACTGTCTGAGGCCACAAGTACTGGAACCATGACGACCAAGCCAACACACTTTGGTTCAGATCCGTTTGTTGACAAGAAATGTCCGGGTTGTGGAACACCCTGGCCAGAGTACAAAGTTGTAGGGGTAGGAAGTGAATCAGTCAGGTGCTCAAAATGTGGGGCAGAAGCCAGTCCATTTGCCTTTGAAGAGGGCTATACCATTGTATTTGACAAAGACTTTGCCATGGGCACAACAACCGGGGTCGGTATTACTGTAGATAAGAAAACCGCCCATGAAATTGCCTTGCATGCAAGGGAAGTGGCAAAACTACCAGATGAAAGTGAGCAGGTACCGATCCTGACTTATGGTGCACACGAGATTCCAGGTACCCTTTCGAGACTGAGGTCATTCATAGGAAATATCGGCACCGTGCCATCCAAGGATCTGCCTGATTCCCATAATGCAGGAGATTTTGGTTCATCTCTGATAGGAGCTTCTCATCAGTATGCTATGACTGAGGATGAACTAAATTTTCACAAGACTGACGGCCATATGGACTCCGATTCAGTTCGTGCAGGATCAGTTCTCATAGTACCGGTAAAGGTGGATGGCGGGGGAATTTACATAGGGGACGCACATGCCAACATGGGTGACGGGGAACTTGCCCTGCATACAACGGATATAACCGCCGAGGTAGTTGTGAGGGCAGACGTTATTAAGAATTTGAAACTAGATGGTCCAATTCTGCTCCCCAACGTTGAAGATCTGCCATGGATAGCCAGGCCATTCACGGAGGAGGAAAAGAAACGTGGAAGGAAACTGGCAGAAAAGTATGATGTTGACTTGAATGAGAACGTAGGCCCAGTGCAGATCATAGGAAGCGGGAAAACAATAAATGATGCAACTGACAATGCAATTCAGAGAGCCGCTCATTTGCTGAAGGTGTCTATCGCAGAGATCAGGAACCGTAGCACTATAACAGGCGCGGTGGAGATATCTAGACTCCCCGGCGTAGTTCAGCTGACCATTCTTGTGCCAATGGACAAACTTCAGGAACTTGGTATTGGGGAGCTAGTCAGAAAACAGTATTCACTTTAGAAAAAAGACAAGGGTGTTTGTATGAGTGAGGAACAAAAAACAAATCCGGCTGTACTTGGGCTCCTGGGATACGGGATGACCACGGTTCTCCTGAGCCTTTCCAACGCAGGTGTGTTTGAACTGGGAACTATGGTTCTCTCGATGGCAATTTTCTTCGGCGGCACAGCCCAGGCAATTGTTGCACTTATGAGCTTCAGAAAGGGTGACACATTCGGTCTCACTGCATTTGGAGGATATGCCTTCCTTTGGCTTTCTCTGGCCTTTCTAATGATCGGGGAAAATGTCGGATGGGCAACTGTGGCCAATTCAGGCAACGCCATGGGGTGGTATCTTTTCATATGGGGAATCTTCAGCTTCCTTCTGATGATTGCATCAATAAAGGTATCATACATGTTGAATATAGTGCTGAATCTAACGTGGATACTACTGATGATCCTTGCCGTGGGATACTGGACAGGGAACGCAACCATAACAACCATAGGTGGGTGGGAAGGTGTACTGACAGGAGCCTCTGCTATTTACCTTGCGTTTGCGTTCCTGTACAACGAACTCTTTGGGCACACACTTCTATGGGTTGGAATTCCTACTGTGGGGCAGATACCGGTTTCAGCAAGCGGGGCAAAGAAAAAGTAACAGATATTTGAAAAGGATCTGCTCCCGGGGCCTTGGGAGGGATCAAACTATTTATTTCCCCCAAACAATGATTTTCACAATCAGTCTTATCAAAAAGGCGAGTATGCTGTCAATGCCTTCTGCAACTGGATAAGAATGTCCAATCTCTTTTGACGGCAAATTATAGTAGTGTCATCTTTATACCCTCATTTAGAAGCAATCATGGACAAAGGACTTGAAATCACCTTCAAAGTTCCAGGAAAAAATGGAGCAGCAATTGTTGAGGCCCTTGCAAATCTCGTTGGAAATGAATTTCTTAAAGAATTCAAAATCCAGTGGCGCATATTCGATGTAACTCTTGACAAAGAACGCTTTTACAAGATATGTTTCAGCGGACATAAGCTGACTAAACTACATCCACACAACGAAGAAATGGTCAAGAAGAGATTCGATGAATTGGCACATTATGATTTGAATGAACTTCTGAAACGATATCGTGATGAGCAGAAGCATGATGATTTTCAGTTACAGAGAATTCAGGAAAAGACAGAGGAGTATGACCTCTGGCAGGACAATTTCTGGCAGTATTTTTGAGAGGGAAAGAAACACGTTAAAGTTGTGCTGTTGCAAGATTTTGGTTAGACTATATCTCGTTTGAAACCAAAGGCGGCTCTATCCAAACTGAAATTGTTCTTCACGAATGAATTGTATTCATCTCAAAAGTCTATTCAATAAGCTTTGACCCCATTGTGTTCCACCCTTCCCTAATCTCTTTCCCGATGGTTTGCTGTTCCTGATAGCCGAGCGTAATACTACACAATCGATATTTAAATCATTATTTTCTGGGGTCGGACAAGAAGCTGGGCATAGTCATAGTTGCTTGAGAAATATTTAATTCAACCAGAGTCATTAAATAAATTGGTTGGGTGAAACATTTGGGAGAAAAGGAAACACCCGTTAGGATATCAGATTCTGTAAGTAGCATTACTTATTTTGGATATTCTGGTCAAAGTAACACTCTTAAGTTACTTGAACTGGCTAAGGAAAGGGCAATAGAACGTGACATAGTGACGATGGTTGTGGCGTCTGAGACTGGCAGAAGTGCGGTAATAGCATTTGAAATTCTCAAAAATACACAAATAAAGTTAGTGGTTGTGACACACTATCCCGACCGCACATTTGGTCCTAAGGGCGAGATACCCATAGGAATAAACAGAAAAGAATACACTACAAATAAAACGAAATTGACTGAATTGGGTATAGAAATAGTCCAAGGGACGAGACCCTTTGTCCCGCCCTCTAGGGTAGATTGGACATGGAACAGCATGGAAGGTATGATTGACAATACCTTGGAACTTTTTGGCTCTTTAACAAAAATTGCAGTTGAGGTCGCATTGATGGCCACTGACGCTGGTAAGGTGAATAGGGGTGAAGAAATAATTTCTTGTGGGGGCACGTTCAAAGGTCTGGATACCTCACTGGTAGTTAAAACCACATACTCGCATAAGTTTCTTGATGAATTTGAGATAAGGGAGATTATTGCAAAACCGAGATATCTAGTGCATGCAGATGGACAGTATATGGATGAGAATTGGAAAGGAGACCTAGACCAATACTATGACCATATGGGGTAATGACTATCTACACTCTGCATTGAGAATGGACAAACTCTTATAAAGTCACCATCTAAATTTATCCCACGAGGATTTCCAAAAACCTATCCGTTTATCAGGTCTGATAACAGTCAACTTTATTCATGGACATGCCATGATACTGTATGAGTGACCTCTTCGATGCGGCTCTTAAGGAGAAATACAAACAATATTTTGTCAACGATCCCCTTGCATTCGCGAAGGAAGCAATTGACTGGAGTGCCTTTCCTCCACTCCTGAAGGATCTCTATCACAATGACACAGACAGAGGAGGGAGGCCAAACATACCAGTCGTGACAATGGTCAAGGTCCTGTACCTCCAGAGCCTGTACAACCTTGTTGATGAACAGGCAGAGAAGGAGATCCATGACAGAATATCCTTCATGAATTTCCTGGACTATCCTGACATACTTCCGGATGCAAAGACCATATGGTATTTCAGGGAGAGGTTATCAAAAACCGGAAGGGACAGGATCATATGGAACGAGTTGCAGCGACAGCTGGAGGCAAAGGGCATAAAGGTGAAGAAAGGCTCCGCGCAGGATGCCACATTCATCACATCAGATCCGGGACATGAAAAACATGATGAGCCCAGAGAGGAAGGGAAGACCAGAAGATCCAAGGACGGATCATTCACCAAGAAGAACAACAGGACATTCTTCGGTTACAAGGGCCATAACATTGTTGATGACAGCAATCCTGTTCCCGTCATAAGATCATATGCTGTCACCACAGCAAAGGCTCATGATACGAGGATTGATCTTTCCAAGCGCGGGATCACAGTGTATCGGGACAAGGGGTACTTCGGCTCTGATCCCAAAGGAATAGATGGAACAATGGACAGGGCGGTGAGGAACCATAAACTGTCCATTGAGTCGGTCAGACGAAACCTCAGGATATCAAGAAAGAGATCACTTGTGGAATACCCGTATGCTGTTATAAAAAGAGTGTTCCACTTCTCACATGTCCTTGTCACCATGGTCCGGAGAGTGAGGGTGAAATTCATGTTCGCATGCTTCGGATACAATGTTCATGCCCTGAAAATCATTCAGGGATAGCGTGAGCCATCGATTTTCCCTGAAAGATACAGGGAAAATCAGGGAATAAGGGCAATATTTGAAGGAATATTGCAATCTTCATGGCAATATTCCTGCTCTCAAGCTTGATCAGTGAAGATTCAGAGTCTTATTCGAAATCCTCATTGGAGTTTGACTGGTGGTACCCCGAATACAACTTTCTCAAATGCTTACATATCGGTTTTCATAAACGGTTCCTTATACCAAACGCTCTACGGCTACTCGGATGGAATAAGTTTCATTTCAGTTTTTCTGCTTGGTTCAGGGCCGTTTTATGTGCAGGTCATTGCTAATGATGGATTTCACACTACGACTATGCCAACCTATAGACTATCACTTTGATGTGGACCATTTTGTTCCCATACTTCAATATTTGAGCTATATCTCGTGTGACGTGTTTAGAAGTCCCACTCAAATATTGGATAGATTAAGTTTTTTAACTTGAGTATTACGCCTCCATACCAATAATCTGCCTGTTTAGTCTTTCCCAAGAAGTGCATGGAACCTACTGTTTGTGTAGCTCTACCTTCGATCCTGAAAATTTTGAGATAATCTATTGAAAGGACCTTTTTCAGCAAATTGTGGAAATTTAGAATTTTGCCTGTTAGATGGACTATCTCTTTCGAAGTTCTGTTTAATAACATGCCTGCAATGGGTCTCTGACGGAATGGGCTTGGTGTCAGAGTAGTTAATTCTTGTTGAATTGTAGTTCAACACAGAATGGACATGTATTCCTGACCCCTCCACAAATTCGATCTTTCGTGAGCTGGGCTTCAGTAATGGTGGAATATGGAAGGCAATCTTAAACAACAGCAAACATCCGCAAAAAGCACCATATCGAGAGAGAATTACATCATCTTCCTCACCGTGACGCTGGTCTACACCGGATTCAGTGCAGGCTACCTGTTCATTTCACTTTTCCTTATCCAGATCAAGCACGCATTGCTCATTAACGTGGGACTGATTTATCTTGTCACCGGCGCCATAGATATTGTGGTGCAGGTGATTGGGGGAAGCCTTTCCGATATTCTCGGCACAAGGACTGTCACGGTTGCCGGATTGTCTGGCTCTGCCATTTTGTATGCACTGCTGTCCATGTTTGTATTTCAAAACAGCCCCGTAATCTTCTATTTCGTGGTTTTTCCTCTGCTTGGCCTGTTCAGCGGACTTTTTCAGCTTGCTATTTCTTCATATATCTCAGACAGGAAAAAGGAGCAGATGGCAAGTGGCATGTCTCTACTGTACGTTGGCCTCAACCTGGGTTTCACTGCCGGACCGGTGACTGGCGGTCTTCTTGTCCAGTACTACGGATATTCGTCGCTCTTCATTTTCGGTACCGTCACTGTTCTTGCCTCAATAGTAGTTGCAGTCCTGGGGTTAAAGAGCAACCCCAAGTACGCCCTGAGGGTGGGAGTTGAGAAGCATGAGAAAACTACCCTGAGGAAACTGGAAAAGGGGGTCCTTCCACTATTGTCCATGGTTTTTGTGTCCTGGTTTGTAATCGCTTTCCAGGCGGTTCCGTTATCAGTTTTTGAGTCTAAGTTTCTCACCCTGACAAGCGTGGAGATCGGCATTGTCCTGAGTACAAATGGTCTCCTCATAACACTGTTTCAATCCTACATCTCCAAATTGATCAGCATAGAAAAGAAAGCAAGACTTTACTCGGTTGCAGTAGGATCAGTAATAATGGCTGTGGGTTTCATTGTGGTTGCAGCAGTCAGGACGTTCATACCTCTAGAAATCGCCATCACTCTGACAACATTGGGGGAAATGATGATCGCTGTGCCCACCCAGGTTGTAATCACCCTGTTTTCAAAGGAATATAACAGGGGCCAGTATCAGGGCTATTACTTTGCATTCTCCAGAGCGGGATCATCCGTTTCCGCATATGCAGGGCTGGTAATCTTTGCCGTGTTTGTCACGCATGCCGTAGTGGGCTGGTATATTGTCATTGGCGTATCCTTTGCCGCGGGATTGTTCTACACATTGCTCTCCCCCACAATAGAGAGGAATTTCAGGTCAGTCAGCATGGAAGAAGAAATCAAGCTGCAGTGAACTGGATACAGGCACCGTTATGTTCAGGATCGTTAACACACCAGTATAAACAGACATCAGAATGAAACCTGGTGGAGGAGAATAGTTTTAGTCCTATTGCTGTCTTCTCAGTATCGAGAGGTGAAAAAACTGATTACTACAGTACTTCCGGAACTGCCAGAAGGGAAACGCTATGCAGTGTGCATGTCATTTGACTTTGACACGTTCAGCTTCCGCGTGGGGCGGATGAACCCGTATTCCCCAACACAGATTTCGCAGAGTGAATTTGGCAATGTGGGAGCACACAGGATACTAGATCTGCTTTCAAAGAATGGAATAAAATCTACCTGGTTCATCCCCGGTTATACCATTGACTCCTTCACAGACACAGTGAAGGAAATTGTTTCCAGGGGACACGAGATAGCCCATCATAACTACCTGCACGAGACGCCGCGCGGGCTGCCAAGAGAAGAGGAAAGCGCCATAATGGATAAGGCAAACAATATCATAGAGAAGGTGTCGGGAAAGAGGGCGAGAGGATACAGGGCACCTTCGTGGGACCTCAGTGAGAACACCATCGATCTCGTGATTGAGAAAGGATTCCTGTACGACAGCAGCCTGATGGCTCACGACTACCTGCCGTATCTGGTTAGGAGCGGCGATGTTGCAACCGATGATGATGGCTTCAAATTCGGCCGGGATACCAGCCTCATCGAAATTCCAATCAGCTGGTCCCTTGAAGACTACCCTGTTTTTGAAATGGATGAAGAAGCACCTGGAGGTGGCCTCAGAGAGGGCAGATCAGTGGAAAGAAACTGGATTGCCGATTTCGACTACATGACGAAACATCTTGACAAAGGAGTCTTCACCTTGACCACGCACCCACAAGTCATAGGCAGAGGGCACAGGATGGAAGTCCTTGAGAACCTGATTAACCATATCTCCAAACGTGATGATGTTGTCTTCATGACCATGGAGCAGGTTGCAATGGCCTGCCTGAAAAATTAGCCAAGTGTCCCTGCTGCCATTCCAGGCAGCAATGATTAAATTGTTTGTAAATTGGCTGAGTCAGTAATTCCCGGACTGCCTCATTCTGTTGCTCACTGAATTGGCGATCTGGCTGTATGCCACAATGAGAAGAATTCCTGGAATTATGCCACCAAGGATGAGTTGGAGGATACCCAGTACCAGAGCAGGGGACTGTGCCTCTTCGACTCTTTCTTCAACCAGTCTCCTGTAGACAAGGTAGTAGTCCAGCAGAATCCACAGAGCACCTATTGCGCCAAAAATTGTGGCAACTATCACAAAGATTATGATACCAGAGAAGTAGAATCCGGGTGCGGGCATTGCACTGCCCCCGGGATTTACCGGAGTAATGACAGAGAATATGGCAAATATGGACGCAAAATAGAGTATTATAAGCGCAAGCACCACAGCCTCGACTATAAGGGCAACAAGAACCAGAGTCTTGGCAGACTCTGCGTTATGATCAAGCATCAATACCTGAGTCGCTCATTTGTATAATAATATTGCTATAGCAAAATACAATTTAATGCACAATCGCTTTCCTTCAAATTTTTATTTCTATTCAGGACACCAGAAAGCAGTGTTTCCCTTCCAAATCCAGAAATCAAGAGGAAAATTTTAAGAATGATGCAGTGAGTCTGTCTGAGTACCTTCCACAATATAATTTATGTGAAAGCATTTACCAAGAATTGAGTTATAACTTAATTCTTTAATATGACCTTGTGATAATGTGTTGTGTTTGGGGAACTAGACTCTACGCCAATTAAACGGTTTCACATCAGGAATGTAATTGTTAACGGAGCAGGAGTTTTTTCAGACTCCTACAACCTGTACGCAATATCGCTGGTATTCTATTCTGTTATAGCATACCTTAATATTTCCAAAGTGGAAGCTTCAGTACTGACTGCTTCATCATATTTTGGCGCTGCAATAGGCGCAATCCTATTTGGGGCAATAGCTGACAAAATCGGTAGGAAGCCCATGTACGGCATAGATTTGCTCCTGATCTTCATTGGCGCTGGAGCACAACTCTTCACTACCAACTTCGCTTTCCTCTTCATAGCGAGGATGATCCTCGGGTTCGGCATTGGAGGAGACTACGTAATGTCTCCCGTCATAATGGCTGAGAACTCAAACAAAGCGGACAGGGGTAAACTTATGGCTACCACATTCTCGATTATGTACCTCTTCGGGGCGGCCCTGGCAGCGTTTGTTGTACAGATTACATCCATGTTTATTGCCCCGGACCAGTCCTGGAAAGTGGTCCTTGCCTTTGGGGCAGTACCATCTCTCTTTGTCATATATTACAGGAGGAAGATTCCTGAAACTTACAGGTTCAATACAAGAGGC
>OFHE01000048.1_pt1 | contig 17466 bp, 20 predicted proteins | sample 1521981 | NCBI WGS metagenome assembly OFHE01 (sample SAMEA2464839, study PRJEB22497) | soil metagenome | biome: Grassland; feature: Farmland; material: Clay | place: Australia | collected 2013-02-01 | depth 1.4 m
CCCTCCACTTTATCACGGTGTTGGGTCTGGTCTTGAGATCGGCCGCAATATCAGAGATGCGCTTTCCTTCAGAACATTGGAGGATTATGGATGCCCTGAAGACCATCCTGTACTCCTCCTTCCCACTGTGGACAATCCTCCTGAGATTCTCACCATCCTCCGGTCTTATATGCAGCACGGCAGCACTTCTTGCCATGCAATTGCAATGGGGATATACTAATTAAACTATCGATAATTAATACAATTAAGCACTAGTATGGATCTTATGCCAGGATTTGGACCAAAGTATGATGTCCCCCCGGCCGTCCAGCATCCCGGCGTGTGTCAGAAGAACCTTAGAGGATGCACCCATGTCAGTCGAATGGAGTCTGCAGGGGAGAAGGTATTTTCCTTTTTGAAGAACCATATTGTCAACTACAGTTGATTTGCTCCCCATGCGCTGATCCAAAAATGCTTCGTGCACTGCTGGAACGGTGAGTGGTAGTTGACGAAGTATCCATTGCCTTCCTTCTTCGCCCTGGACTGGGCAAGGAGAATGCCAACCTCCCTGTTTGTATTCTGTTCCTCCGGTATAAAGTAAGAAAGTTCCGGTTTCCTGGATGTGAAGTTAAGTGCAGACTGGAATGCGAAGTCGAACTTTCTCGTAAAATCCACCATTTGCTGCTTCCCTATGTAAGATAACACAACTCTGGTGTCAAGAGCTCTGTCCACTTCGTCAAACTTCATGGAATATGTATAAAGAGATTTGTTCAGAAATTTCCTATAAAAAAGAGAGTGCCAGTCAAATTACGGAATTAGAGTTCCATTCTCTACCCCATTGATTGGCAGAATGCCCGTTGGATCCGTGAAAGTTGGTCTCCCAGGAATTTGCAATGCACAACCGGGTGATATCCTTCATCCCCAAGGATCAACCAAGTACTTTCTGGGCCACCACGATTTCCTCTTCATTATTCCACTTTGATCCCGCCTCATGCATCCTTTCTACAATGTCCGCAAGTTCCTTTCCCTTAGCCGTGAGGCCGTAAACTACACCCGGCGGGGTTGTCTCCAGTACCCCTCTGTATACTATCCCATTCTCCTTCAGGAAGGAAAGTGTTCTTGAAAGGCTTGTTGAACTGATATTTCTCAAGCTGTTCTTGATCCGGTTGTACCTGAGCTGGCCATAATAATTCAACCTCATGACTATCTGGGCGGCCCATGCGTAGTTGAGAACGGAAAGCACACTGCCCAGATCCTTGTCGTCCTTCTGAAACCTGGAAATTACTGAGATCTCTACCATGACAATTACCTGGTAACACTGCAGTTACTTTCCAGTATATTAACTTAAACCGGATGACAAAAACATGGCATTGGAAAGTGTTTACAATCTGGAGAACAGGATTACGGATGTGGTGTCAAAACTGAGAGAGGGTGTTGTCATGGTTACAAACAGGAGATTTCAGAGGGGTCGTTACGGAGAGGTGCTGCCTGTCAACGGTGCCGCCAGTGGCATCATTGTCAGTTCAAGCGGTTACATAGTGAGTAATCACCATGTAATACAAGATCACCAGGAGCTGGAAGTCACGACACATGACGGAGGAGTGTATAAAGCAAGGGTCATTGGAAGTGATCCTGCCACCGATGTGGCGTTGCTGAAGATAGACGCAAGAAACCTTGTGCCGTGCAACCTCGGAGACTCAGAGAAAATATCAGCAGGAAAGATCGTCGTCGCGGTTGGGAATGCTCTGGGATTGCCTGGAGATCCCACAGTTTCACTTGGCGTTGTCAGTGCAATAGGAAGGCCAATGCCCTGGGCAGATTTCATCTTTGAGGGATTGTTGCAGACCGATGCTGCCATCAACCCGGGAAACAGTGGCGGACCTCTTGCAACACTGGATGGGGATGTCGCTGGCATGAATACAGCCATAGTGCCATATGCCCAGGGAGTTGGTTTTGCGATCCCTTCAGAGACAATAAAAAGAGTAATGGATCAAATCCTGGAGAATGGACATGTTGTCAGGCCTTGGCTTGGCATATCAGGCGTCACAGTTCATGATGGCATGAGATCCGCAGGGATTCTCAACAATGTGAAAGGTGTTGCGGTTGCAAGAATTTCACAAAACAGTCCTGCCCATCTCGCCGGCCTGAGGCCATGGGATGTCATATTATCCATAAACGGAGTCGGGACTGAAAATATGAAGGCCCTGCTTGAGCAACTGTCGTCCAACCCCATTGGAAGCAACATAACTCTCCAGGTATTGAGAAGCGGCAGAAGGCTTGAAACAGCGATCAAACTGCAGGAAATGCCGGAATATTATCTACAGTACAGAAGAGACTGACCCAGGGGTTGAAAGTTGAAAAAAGCCTATGCACGCCTGTAATGTGACGTGTCCCCGTACTTTTTAATCTGATGGCCCGAGCCGTTAATGGCAATGTGGCTAAGGCTGGCTGGATGCACATGAGGCGGGTCCCAGAGCCGGTCAAGCGTGCGCCCTTCGTAAAAACCCATGATCAGCTTCACAATTGCGGTATGTGTCACAACCAGTATGTTTTTTCCCGGATTCTGCAGGAGGACCTCATGGAGAAGCGTTAACACCCTCTCCCTCACCTCCACGAAAGATTCACCTCTTCCAACCGGCTGGAACTCGCCTGGACTTGTGAAGTAGAGTTTCTGGAGGCTGGGGTAGAGTGTATCAATTTCGCTCCTCTTCATGCCTTCCCATTCGCCCAGTGATATTTCCCTGAAATCGTCTTCTGTGATCAACGGGCGCGAACTCTGCTGCCTGCTGTTGATAATTTCCGCTGTCTTGATTGCCCTTGGGCTGGAGCTTGAATATATAACGTCCAGATCAACCTTTGACAGCCTGCCTCCCAGTTGGTTCGCCTGGTGCACACCGAGTTCTGTGAGCGGAGAATCACTCATCCCCTGGATCCTGTGCTCTACATTCCAGATTGTTTGCCCGTGTCTAGCTATGTACAAATTGGTTATATCTGTACTCTGACTCACTTCATTCCCTTAACTCAATCGCATGCTGCTGTCCGATATTAATATAACTATGTGAATTTAGTAATGTCTCAATAGTCACACCTCAAACTATTGTGCCAGCTGCATTCAAATATGCGAAATCTTGCATGACGTGAGGAAAATATATCTTATATGTCACGCTTATTTGTCGATTTGGCAACCTGCTGGTATTGCGACAGAGAGATTATTGGTTTCAGATACAAGATCGCCGAGAATGACTGCGATATTGAATGTGCTAACAAAGAGATAAACAGGTCGCTTGACATGCTCGGGAGGCTGATGGGCGAGATCGATCAGTTTGTGGGCTTCGGCCTTGGGTATGACAAACCTGAATTCTTCTGGTACATATTTGCCGAGAACGAAGCGTCTGTCCTGATGATCAGGGAACAATGTTCAGCGGCCCAGATAGGATTCAGCCTCTATCCACTGATTGCCTCCATGCCGTTTACTGATGTGCCTGAGCCCACGGTTGCCCTGCCTGACAGGATTGTGCTGGGCGGAGTGTCCATAGGCCACCTGTTGGGAAAAACCACCGGTACCCTGGGCGGAGTCGTCAGAATGGGCGATCAGAGGTATGCAATCTCCACATCCGGAACACTCGCACCCGAAGGCTCAAAACTTGGCGACCTGGTTGTACAACCAAGTGTGGAAGATTCCCCGTACAAAATGTACTCCATGGGTAAACTATCAGTGGTGTCAAAGCTTGCCTTCGGTTCCATAAATGACCTTGACGCAGCCATTGCCACAGTGGATCCAAACGTTCCCACATCACCTAGAATAAGGGAGATAGGCAGGCCAAACAATGTATCAGAACCGGAAATCGGCATGAATGTGAGGAAATCAGGTAGAACTACCGGGTTTACGGAAGGAAAAGTGCTCTGTACGGATGTGAGGATCAAGATAGTGAAGAGCGAACAGATGTTCATCCTGCAGGACCAGTTCATTGTCATGTCCGATACGGAAGAGTTCGCACGATTGGGCGATGAGGGATCTTTTGTGCTTGACAACAACAATGATCTTGTTGGAATGATACAACTTGCCTTCCACGGAATGGCAGTGTGCGCCAGGGGAAGTATCCTGCTGACACGTTTTGGGTTTGAGCCTCCATACTGCTTTGAACCCACGGATGAGGATTTCTGAATACAAGCTGGACAATAATGCATGCCTGAGAGACGAGTCTTACGCGTATTGCATGTTGGGTGCCTGCGTTGCTCCCACCGATATATGCACCTTTACCATCCTATGTGAGTGGTCACGGTTAAGAGTGCTCTTGCCATAAAAAATTGTGATCTTATGCCTCAAAAAGGTATCAGCTTCGTTATGTTCTCAGGAACAGCGGACAAATTTATCCCGCTGGGAGTGCTGACCCAGTCAGCAGTTAATCTTGGAATGCCCGTCAGCATATTTGTTACTGGCTGGGCGATCCCGGCATTCTTGAAGAATGGCGCAAAGAATGTAAACAGGATGCCCAAGGAGTTCGAGGACATGGTCCCAATGCTCATGCAGGGCCTCAAGGACATAAATGCACCCTCATGGTATGAAATGCTCAAGACTTCCAAGGAAAACGGTGAAGTCAAAATCTACATGTGCTCCATGATGGCACAGGCACTGAAAGTCGACATTAAGAATGGCCTTGACCCAATCGTGGACGATGTCGTTGGCGCTGCTGCCTTCCTCCAGATGACAGAAGGCAGCGACAAGATAATGATCTGAGGAGATGGGGGGATGGTCAAGACCATGGTGGACAGCCGGGGAACTGCCTGTCCGGGGCCCATAACTGACCTGTTAAGGGCATACAGAAAGGCGAACAACGGGGACGTGATAGAACTCCTCGCAACTGACCCGGGGGTGAAGGCAGATGCGAAAGCGTGGTGCGAGAGGACTAACAATGAACTTCTCAGCATAAAGGAAAACAATGAAGTCTACACCGTTGAAATCAGGATAGCCGGAAAAAGGGTGATCCAGACAGCATAGAACTATTTGCGCCACAGATAGAATGAAAATAACTTAACTGAACAGGGCCGGACGTAATTGCTGCCCGGCCGAAACAATATTTTGAGGAGGTGAATATATGAAAAGAATAGTGGTGGCGGGAGGTGGAGCAGGAGGCCTGATCTTTGCCAACAGGATGGCAAAGGAATTTTCACGGGAAATCTCGGCGGGTGAACTTTCCATAAGGGTTATTGAAGGGGCGTCTTACCACGAGTTTCAACCGGCATATCTTGCTGTTGCGTTCCGTGGCAAAGACCCGGACAAGGTCAGGAGACCGGTGTCTTCACTGGTTCTTCCAGGTGTGGAGATAATACCGGATTACTGCTCGAAGATAGACCTCGACAACAGATTTGTTGAGACCGCGGGCAAAGGGAAGAGGTACGAATTTGATGAAATAGTCATGGCGACCGGGTCCAAACCGGATTATACGCTGATTCCGGGGCTCAAGGAGGCAAACCACGACTTCCATACCAGTGCTTATGCGTCTGCGGACCTGTACCAGAGGATCTCTGCAATCAGGACAGGGAGGCTGGTAACGGGTATTGCCGGACTACCTTACAAATGTCCGCCGTCACCCAATGAAAGCGCCTTCATGCTGGACGAGTTCTTCTTCAGGAGAAGGATGCGGGACAAGGTGGACATAACCTTCCTGACACCTTTCCTGAGGAGTTACTCTGCTGAAACGGTGAACGAAGTCATTGAACCGCTTTACAAAGAGCGGAATATCGAGGTTGTCACCAGCTTTAACATAGATTTTGTGGATCCCGGAAAGAAGGAGCTCGTATCACTCGAGGGTGAAAAGTTGCACTATGACAGCCTCATGCTTGTACCACCCCACTCAGGAGTGGACGTGATGAAAGGCACCAACTTTGCGGATGAGGATGGCTGGATCTACACAGACAAGCATGATCTGCATGTGAAGGACTATGACTACGCTTTTGCAATAGGTGATGCCACCGATATTCCCATCTCAAAAGCGGGAGTTGAAGCCCATCTAGAGGCCATTGTGGTTGCGAACAACATGATAAGCGGGATGAGGGGAAACCTCGATAGCTATGAGTTCACAGGAAGGCTTCAGTGCTCAATGGAGACCGGTTTCCACCAGGCTACTTTTGTCATAGGGACATACGAGAAACCCATCAGAAAAATACAGCCTTCGTTCTACAACTACATCCAGAAAAAGCTCATGGAGAGAATCTACTGGGCATCACTGAAGGGTGGTTACGAGTGGCTTTTCAAAAGGCATTTCGGGGAAGATTACTACAAAAAGACACAGAAGGAGAGACCACCAGTGAAGTCTGCTAGAGTGGAGGGGAGCTAAAGATCTTAGGGATTGCAGTTAATAATTCCCTATTTAATTCTTTACGAGTTCAAAGTGAACCCCATGACCGATGAGAAAACCGAGTTTTTTGACCAGAACTACATGCAGTATGACAAGTGGTATGAGGACCATCCGGATGAGTATGAAGACCAGGTGGAATTTATCGCTGGCATCCTTCCAGAAGGGAATGGAGTCGAGATAGGGGTAGGAACTGGAAGATTCGCTGCAAGGCTCGGGATCAAAAATGGAGTGGATATCTCCGAAGGAATGGTTGAACTTGCCAGAGAACGCGGCATTGATGCAATTTTGGGCGATGCCTCGAATCTCCCCTACAGGGACAGGGAATTCGATTACTCACTTAACATGGTGACTATCTGTTTCCTTGATGACCCCCTGAGCTCCATCAGGGAAGCCAGGAGGGTTTCACGCATCGTGATCACAGTGATCCTTGACAGGGAAAGCCCTTATGTCCAGGAACTGATGGAAAGAAAAGACGGGTTTTACAGGTACGCCAGGTTCTACAACGCGGGAGAGATTGTGGAGCTTTATCTGAATGCTGGCTTCAAGGAAGTCACTGTGAAAGAGCAGGAGCTTGCAACTTCTGACGGCAGGAAATACAGGCTTGCGGGAATAACGGGGAAATAGTCACCTGGCTTCTAGAAAATGGAAAGCGTACCCCTGACAAGCTCCTGCGTTATCTCCGGTATCCCCTGAATCATCTCCTCTCCAATCCTTCTGATTTCACTTGCCTCTGACTGGTTGGGCCTGGGCCAGACAGATATTGCAGTAATCTGTGGCTGATCAACGGGATCGCCAATCTTGCCGGCGATCTTCACTACTACCTCTTTTCCCGTTTGATTGTGCACCTCATTGGCAATCCTGAATGCCAGTATGTTGTACAGCTTGCCTATGTGGTTCACCGGATTCTTTCCCGCAGTTGCCTCAAAACTCATTGCCCTGTTTGGAGTAATGAGTCCGTTGGCCCTGTTGCTTCTTCCGACAGAACCATCATCACCATGTTCAGCACTTGTTCCGGTCACCGTGAGGTAGCATCCGGCCTTTTCAAGTGTCCTGTCGTCCATGCAGTTTATGCAAAGGCTGAATGAAAAATCCTCCGGGAGGGACCTGATCATTTCACCTGTTATTACATCGTAAAGTTCGGCTTTCCTGTCAAAGTAGTCGCCAATGGAAGGTATGAACCTGTCCACAAATGCATCCGCAACGATGAGATCTATTTTTGAGTGTTGCCTCGTGGCCAATACTTTCACGTCTTCCCCGGAATACGGATGACTCTTCTTGAAATCCACACTGTTCAGTAGTTTTTCTATCCTGAGGACAGCCTGCTCTGTGGAGCTGAGGGGGGCGTATCCAACACCGAACGATGAGTCGTTCGACAGTGTTGCCACCCGTTTGTTCAATACGGAAAGATTCTCGGAGCCTGATTTTGTTTCAAAGATATACCTTATGGTGTTGCTATTCAGGTAGCGCAGGTTATCCGTGATCCAGTCCTTGGCAGAGTCAAGGGCTATCTCCCTGACAGGTATTGTTGTTCCGTCAAACCTGTCGGTTGCCCTGCCGGAAAACAGAATTGAGATCGGCGTTATAACTTCCCCGCCCCCAAACTCAGGCCGGGTCTTCCCTCCGATTATCTCAAGTTTATCCACGTTATGGTGGAGTATTTTCCCAACAGAGTTGAGATAATATCTGGAGAGATTTCTGGAAAATGCTTCAGCTATGGAGTCAGCCATGTAATCTGGATGGCCCAGCCCCTTTCTTTCAACGAACTCCACTTCCTGGTCCTCAATGGGGATTCCGCCCAGTTTTTCCACCACAATGTTTCCGGCCATTTGTACTCCACAATTTCCTTTTCAAGTCAGGAGACTGCTTCAAAACAGGTGCTATTTCCTGCGCGACTCAGGCAGGGATTCCAGGCCGGAAAGGGCCATTGCAAACAGTCCTATTCCGAAGAGAACTGCAACCGTCTGCAGTTCTCCACCAAGAAATGCTATCACAATCCCGGCAATGCTGGTTGCCATTGCGATTGCGTAACTCACCAGTTTTGTGAGGTTTTCTTCTGCCATAATTCATTACATGGATGCGGGTGTTTAATCTTCAGTCTAATATATGAAGAGAAAACAGCAGCCTTTTTTCACGCGTTGACCCACAGTATTGAGATGTTCAATATTGTGGCTACTGTTCCCCAGGCGATGTATGGAAACAGCAGGTATGCGGCCTTCCTGTCAATATTCCAGAATTCTATCATTGTTGCAACTATGAAGAACCACAGGAATATGATCTCTATGGCCCCGAACAGAAGATTGTGCAGGCCAAAGAATAAGGCAGACCAGAGAACATTGAGTGCCAGCTGGATCATAAACAGCGTAATGCCTATCCAGCTTCCGGAAACCTGCGGCCTCCTGTTCCAGACAAGGTAAAAAGCAACGCCCATGAGGAAGTATAGTGTTATCCACATAGGCGCGAACAGCCAGTTGGGAGGTGTTATCGGGCTCTTGATGAGGGTAGCGTACCAGGTAGGAATTGCACCATAGGTGAATATAGACCCGATACCGCCTGCACCTTCTGTCAGTACTATTGACAATGCCAAACGTACTGGGCTGAACTTTGGAGATCCATGCTCCATATGTTTCAAGACGGTTGTGAATAAAAAAACTTGCCGGTTCATATATCAAGATGTTGAACATTAATGCTTAAGAAAGCGCATTGGACGAGGATTGCATTCAGATAAAGCCTTCCGGGGCCCACATTTTTGCAGGCGCCGGAAAATGCTTTAACCCTGCCCAGATATTTCTACCGGGAAGGTAATATAATTGAAAAAAGCAGCATCCCTTGGGATACACTTCGAAGGCAGGACCGGTGACAGGAATTCCATCGTTGATGTCCCCGGTGTGGAAGTCGGGCATGAAACAATAATGAAGGACCTGCAGGGAAACAATGGTGAAGTCCTGCCCGTAAGGACTGGTGTAACTGCAGTTCTTCCAAAGGGGAAGGCCAACCTGGGCAGTGATTTTTTCTGCGGAACCTCGGTACTTAATGGGAACGGTGAAGTGACCGGAGCGGCATGGATAGAAGAATCGGGGATGCTTTCCGGGCCTGTGATGCTTACGAACACTTACAGTGTCGGAGTTGTAAGGGACGCGGTGCTAAAGTGGATGAATGCCAACAAGGTGCGCCACGATGCATTGCCTGTCGTGTGCGAGATATCCGATGAGTTTCTCAGTGACATAAAAGGGCACCACGTTTCGGACAGCCACGTTTTTTCAGCCATTGAAAAGGCATCTGTTGACAACACAAAGGAGGGCAACGTTGGAGGCGGGACAGGAGCAGTCTGCTACGAATTCAAGGGAGGCATTGGAACGTCTTCCAGAAAAATAAAACTCCTGGGGGGAGAGCACACTGTAGGAGTGATGGTCCAGGCAAATCACGGGTTGAGGCATCAGCTCAGGGTACTGGGAGTCCCGGTTGGAAAGCACCTCAGGGAGAATCTAGTTCGAAAAAGGGAAACGGGCTCGATAGTTACAATCATTGCCACGGATGCCCCATTGCTGCCCCATCAGCTGAAGCGGCTTTCAAGAAGGGCTTATATGGGCCTTGGAAGAACAGGCAGTGTATCCTCAGACGGATCGGGAGACTTTTCCCTGGCATTTTCAGTGGCCAATAGCTACAGCCATGGCTCAGGCCAGAAGGAAAATGCCGCCTGGATCCCAAACGCAGAACTGGATGCACTATTTGAAGGAGCTGTTCAGGCGACAGAGGAGTCAATAATCAACGCACTGCTTGCAGCCGAATCTGTCAGGGGGATTGACGGGCACTTTGTTTCTGCACTTCCACAGGAAAAACTGAAGGAATTGATGAGTGCATCAGGATAATCGCCGTCCTGCTTGAGAGACTTTCACTATCGCCGACACAAGGGCCACCTGTGGAATGAATGGCAGAAATCCCGCACATTCGGGAATGGGCCAGACAATTTCAGCCACAGGAATACACTGGGAAGGAACCTGTGCAGCAGGCGGATGAATCGGCATTTTCCCTGGGAACAGGAAATGAAATGTGTCTTAACAAATGGTTCACGTCTGCTTTGGTTGTAAAAAAATAAGAACTGTTAATTAAAATGACCCCATTGTAAATTCAACTGGAAAGTGTTATGAATGGTTTCTAAGAAAGTGGATATCAGCAAATTGAGAGAAAGCGAAAAGAAATATGGGAAGTCCCACAACAGATTTACAACCGAAGAAGTCCCAAAATACAGTTTTCCTGAGAACACCATGAGTTCCAGGACAGTATACCAGTTGATTCATGATGAATTGAACCTTGACGGGAATCCGGACCTGAACCTTGCAACCTTTGTCACCACATGGATGGATCCTGAGGCTGACAGGCTGATCATGGAGAATCTGCATAAGAACTTCATAGACCATTTTGAGTACCCTCAGGTAAACAACATAGAGGAGAGGATTGTTAACATCCTGGCCAATCTTTTCAATGTGCCGGATGAAAGCGATTTCATAGGTACCTCTACCATTGGATCGTCTGAAGCCATAATGCTCGGCCTACTGGCCCACAAATGGAACTGGCGCCAGGAGAGAATAAGCAAGGGGCTCCCTCACGACAAGCCCAATGTTGTATTTGGCGGGGACACCCATGTCTCTTGGGATAAATTCGCAAGGTATTTTGACGTTGAACCCAGAATAATTCCCATTGCAAAGGACCATTTCACCATAAAGGCCGAAGATGTCCTGAAAGAGGTGGACGAGAACACCATTGCAGTTGGTGTCGTACTGGGCACGACTTTCACGGGGGAGTTTGATCCGGTGAAGGAAATCAACGATCTTCTCGTGAAGCTCAAAAAGGAGAAGGGGATTGACGTGCCCATTCATGTGGATGCAGCCAGCGCCGGTTTCATTACTCCTTTCTTTGAGCCCGGATTCGAGTGGGATTTCAGGCTTGAGCAGGTTGGATCCATAAACACCTCAGGCCATAAATTCGGGCTTGTATACCCCGGACTGGGCTGGCTTATATTCCGGCACCAGAAGCTCCTGCCCGAGGAGTTGAAATTTTATGTAAACTACCTTGGTGACGAAATGCCCACCTATACTCTTAATTTCTCGGAAGGGAGTTCGATGATAATTGCCCAGTACTTCAACATCATGCACCTCGGGAAAAGAGGTTACGAGCAGATAGTGGACAAGATGATGGGGAATGCCTCATACCTGGCTTCCAGGCTTCAGGAAAGCGGTGAGTTCCAGGTGACGAATACTACAAGGCACATACCCGTGGTAACGTTCACGTTTTCCAGAGAGGAAGATTTCACCCTGTTCGATCTCTCCTACAGAGTCAGGGAAAGGGGATGGATCGTTCCAGCCTATTCACTCCCGCCACACGCTGAAAATGTTACGGTGATGAGAGTGGTTGTCAGGGAAAACTTCACGAGAGATCTTGTTGATATCTTTGTTGACGACCTGTTGAATGCCAAGAAGGCTTTGAGAGGCGGTTCCATAAAGACGTCCCAGCGCTCTGCGAGGGAAGGGCACCCGGTTTCCTGAGGGAGCTACCCCCGTCCCTCTTTGTTTCAATTTCCCGAACAAAAGAAACATTGGCTGAAGCTCAACACTGACATACTCCCACAGCTAAAGCTTGTGGGGGTTCTCACTTTTGCTACGCTTTCATCTTCATCCCTCACGGTCTGGATGGTTTTGCGAGAACCAATTACCGGGTTTTGAGGTCATTCCAATGCTGAATGTTGCCTCTTTGGGGATATCAGTGCTCCCTTTGCATGCATCCCTTTCTGCATGCAATCGAGGTTGCCGTATCAGGTTCTATCGTCAGGATCCGGTGTTACAAAAAAGGAGAAAATTTTGGAGAGCTAATGGTTCATTGTTAGTGTAATTTTTAGCGCATGATGAGTTAAAAAATAAACTGAAAATTTAAAAGAATTTTTGGCCCTGTGAGCCCAAAACCTGTTCGGTTTCACTTCTAACTCATCGTGCTCCCGGTTGTCTCGTCCTGGGCGTGTGCCAGTGGAAATAAGTTCTTACGCTGCCCCTGAAGATAAGATATAGAGATGCGGCTGTGATTCCTGCAACAACAAGAGCGTAGCTGAAGACGACTGGCCACCATCCGGAAAATCCCAGTGGGTAGAGAAGCCAGACTTGGGTGCCGATCCAGAGAATTTCAAGGGCTGCCAGGGCAAAGGAGCCGTAAACAGCCCATTTCCAGTCAGCGTATATAAGATAAGCCATTATTGCAGGCAATGCTGCAAATGCAACCACAAGCCAGATTCCTAACAGCATGAAGTCAGTTACAAATGGAATGTAAACCAAGGCAGGATCAATTTGCATAGTTGTTCCAGTGGGGTCCAACAAAAGATTTATGCCTCCATACAGAGCCAGACCTGCCAGTACAGCGTCCAGAGCAATCAGGATCATAACGCTTAAAGGTATTCTCATCTTGTCACCTCCTGATTAATCATTACGATACGGGTCTATATGTATGCCCGCTAAGAGGTAAGGATGCCCCATAATCTATCCTGCTAAGAAAACCGTTTATATCTTGCCTTTTTAATGTGAGCCACTGAAACATAAGATGCCAGTTATGTCGAGATGTCTCCTGCATGGAAAAATTCTGTTGCAATTATGGAAAATCCGAACCCTTGCCCTTGACTGGTTGAGATCATGTTTTGTCGCACCAAACACCTGTTTAGGCAGAATTTATAGATATAAACAGCAAAGTCATTATATGCAAGCTGTCTTTATTTCTTGACGTAAAAAATGAAGGGGAGCAATACAAAGGTCGATGCATTCCTTAGCGACGCAAAACAATGGCAGGTGGAATTTCAGAAATTGAGAGCCATCATTCTAGACCGTGGCTTAACCGAAGAATTGAAATGGGGGGTTCCTGCTACACGTTTCAGAAGAAAAACGTGATTCTCATGCATGGTTTCAAAGAATACTGTGCGGTTCTATTTCACAAAGGTTCCTTGTTAAAAGACCCTAACGGCGTTCTTATCCATCAAACGGAAAATTGCAGGCTCTCAGAACCTTGCTGCACGAACTTTCCCACGCGAAACTTGAGCACGTCTACGGAAAAGGCGGTGCAAGGGGAGTTCAGGAATCAGAGGCTGAACTATCAGCCTAGCTTGTTGGGAAACACTTTGGCTATGACTTCAAGGATTCCGCACCTTATATCAAGGGATGGTCCTCACGCCAGGATTTCAAGGAGGATAATGTGGATAGATCAATGAAAACCGCTGCCTGGATAATCAAGAACGTTGATCTTGAAGAGCTGAAGGGAAAGTCATTGCCTGAATCTTCAGTTTCGGTGGCAACCACAAGGAAAACCATCGGGAAAATGAAGAGTTTCCAGGCCACAATGGGGTGATTTCGTGGACGAAGGTTCAAGGGACGGGGCACACGCATTTTACACCATGTATATGAGCTGTTCAGAGCTCCCCGTGAACCGTCCACACAACAGGTCCAATATCCTTTCTTATTTTAAGTGCCTGGTGCAGCTGGAGAATATGCTATCACCTTTCACTGATGAAATTGAAGGCTATGAGGATTCATACAAAAGAATCTACGACAAGATCTCAAAGGTCGATGAAGAATCACCAAATTACGTGAATGAATCCTATCAGATATGTGGTGAATTCCTTGGCCTTCTATCCCAGGCAATGCAGGAACTTGGCCTTCTCATACCGGTGAATGCATCATCTAGCGACGGCGTTTTAGCGGAACCATACGGCGATTAAAATGCCTAATTTTGAAGCGGGAGAGAAATCAACCTGGTTAATTCCCTGGATAAAGAGGAGAATTAAACAGAATCGTAACCTCATTGGCATTTTTGTTGGGGATACAGGATCTGGCAAATCTCTTTCTTCAATTTCTTTAGCAGAGCAGATAGATCCTGAATTTTCTGTTGAAAGGATCGTCTTCACGGTCCAGGAACTCATTTCACTAGTCAATTCCGGGAAACTGAAGCCAGGATCGGTTGTAATCTTTGATGATGCCGGCCTTGGTGTCAATGCAAGACTTTGGAAAAACCAGTCTTCAGTCATATTCGGAATGCTCACTCAGGGCTTCAGATTCATGCAGATAATCCTGCTTATCACAGTACCAAAGATTTACTTCATTGAAAGACAGTCAAGGAATCTCATACACGTAATGTTTGAGGCAACCGATGTGCAGGGGATAATGAAGCCTAAGCTGCCTTTCGCTTCCCCATATCACGACGACAAGATCTGGTTCAAGTATCCTCAGATTCAGAGGGGATTCAAGAAGATCACAATCAAGACTTCAAGGTTCAAATTACCATCACAACCTTTGGTTTATGCTTATGAAGCCAAGAAAAAGGATTACATGGAGTCTAAATTCAAAGAGTTTGAAGAAAAGCTGACGGGGAGATCCAGGGATGGGAGTGATGGGATACCAGTCACGTGCCATAATTGTGGTTACTCGTGGCCTTATACTGGATTCCTTAGGATGGCCACCTGTTCCAATTGTGGAAGCAAGGTATACATCGTAGAAAGAGAGGATAAAAACGTATGGTTGAAGTGCCCTCACTGTGATTATACATGGCCTTTTACAAGAACTGCAAAGAGGACAACCTGCCATAATTGCGAGCAGAAAGTCGATACAGAAAAGAACAGGGTTCCGGATCCGGACGATTCCAATGTTACCGTGTAAAAGTGTCCCGCGGGACAATGAGGGGACACCATGCGGGACACCCAGAATATCACATATTCTACAGCATTAGCAAACAATTTTGTCCCGTTTTTCCACTACTACTGACTTTTCATGTATTATATAGGTAAGATATCAGGGAGAGAGTTTTTGCGGATTCAGTGATTTCCAGTCTCACGATTTATTGAGATATCAGAGGATTAGGTTCTGAACCATTAAAAATTGCGGTTATACTTCTGCGAAACAGTGAAAATCAGGTTGGAAATCATTATTATACATATTACATTATATTCAATAGCAACAAAATATGTATATATTTTAGGCTGGTAATTGACTTATGAGAATCAAACTTGGTATGGTAGGCGTCAGTTTTGGGATTACTGCAATGGTGATACTGATGGCATTTTATTCCCCTATATCGGCTGGGAGCAATGGTTTTTCTCCCAGCGTTGTGTCTGTTCAAACTTACAATCAGACCGATAATATGTCCATAAATGGCATAGAGCAGATTGTTAATGCGTTACATCCGAATTGGAACTACTCACGAATTTACTTATCAAAATCTGATTTGCAAAACACAAGTTATGGGTATTCACTCACTTCATCCGGGAACCTCCTGTTAAATAACACGACCTACTCATACAACTTCCAGGTAAAGCAGTACAATCAAACCTCCATCCTTTCAGCATATAGCTATCTGCTACTTGGCAACAAAACGACAACACAGATTTCAAGCAGTACCACTGATACAGTGCAGACCGATTACAATGTTTCTCTAGATTCCATAGGGTATACGGTAAACGGTTTTAGTACAACAAATACATCTTATGGCGTATTTGAAAAAATTACTGATACCTCCGTAACGTCTTACCCACCACCACGTCTGCCAGTAGTACATACAACTATAACATCCAGTTCTAAGGAATATTATAGCAATGAGACATATCAGACAATTAGTAATGTGACCCTAATGTCCACATCATTTAGTGGAGAAAACGGTTATGGAAGTGGAAATTTGACAATTTATTCTGGCCCTGCTTCTTACAACAAAACGACAAATCAGGACATTATTGGGGAGAATTTTTCTGCAGGACTTCTCCAGGGGGCGTATTACAATAACTCAACTCCAGTGAGTTATACAGTTCAGATTCAGAACAACACAGCAAATGTGACAACAGGTTCTGACCCTACACAAGTATCATTAGATCCCGGAATCCACATTGGAATCAAAAACAATGCTGTTTTTGTTATCCTGGAGGAGAGCATAACTTTTGGCAATACCGGTATGAATTCCCTAGAAGTTGCCGCAATAGCTGCTGGCGAACTGGTTATATTGGCTGCAGCGGACATAAGCGCAACGATCTCGGTTGCGTTGCCTTCAGCGTCTGCCTTGGCAGATGCATCTGGACTGACTGTAGCTGCCTCTGATGCGGGTGCTGCTGCCGGATCAGTATCATTGAGCATCGGATTGGGTGGAGCAGCAGCGGTCGTGTTTGCCATAACAGATGCGCTGGAGACTAATGATTTGATAAACCATCCCAATGGCCCGTCCTTTACTATGTATGATGAGTTTGGAGTTGATTTCACCAACACGCCTGCCTGGGAATTTTGGGTATGGCCACCAAATACGGGTTTCTATGGAGAGTTGGGAGCGGAAGTTGGGGTCTCTTATAGTGGCGTTGGTCTAAATGCCTATTATCCTGCCATAACAAGCTATTTGCTTCCAAAGCAGCATTATACTTTCATGCCATATTACCTATCTTTGCCCCAATATAGTACTACAATTTTCTGAATAAGGGGTATTTTACCAGCTCTGATAACAGAAAGACCCTTATAATATGTAGTGTTATTAACACTACATTGACATACACCAGAAGGATCGTTAGAGGAGACAATGTCTACCTGTACAGGGTGACAAGCTACAGGGATCGTGATACGGGAAAGGTGAAGCAGAAGACCGAGTACCTGGGAAAGGAGATCATCAGGGATAATGAGAGGATCGTACAGAAGCCCCGGAACAGGATCTCAGTGAGGAGGATACTGGATTCCGCACCATACATCCTGTACAGGCATGCCGAGGACTTCGGCATCCATGATGATTTCATCTCTGCCCTGGAGGGCCTCACAAACATGAGAGAGGCCGCCAGAAGGACAGTCATGCTTGCCGCCTCTTCCGTCACCGGGACAACCGGTTCAATGGAACTGCACACAGGCATCCGTGCGGGCACCGTGAAGGAGGATCGTGACCTGACGGAGTTCATCGGGTCACAGGATCCGGACATTGTGTCCATCCTTGAGAGATCCATATCGGGAAGGATAGTGAAGGCATACGGCTCCCATGGAATAGTGTATGACCTGAGTGCAGTGAAATATTACGGATCCTCTAATGATCTGGCAAGGTACGGCCACTATTACCATTCCAATGGCGGAAACAGGGAGATCAACTTCGTCCT
>OFHE01000053.1_pt1 | contig 15424 bp, 19 predicted proteins | sample 1521981 | NCBI WGS metagenome assembly OFHE01 (sample SAMEA2464839, study PRJEB22497) | soil metagenome | biome: Grassland; feature: Farmland; material: Clay | place: Australia | collected 2013-02-01 | depth 1.4 m
TCAGAACCGGCGTTCCCTTGAAGAGCATGTGGAAATGATCCTTGTCGCATTCTATTGAAACAACCTCGACGCCGAACCTGTCCGCTATCTCATGCACCTTAGTCTTGAGGAAATCCACCAGCTCATCATTTACGAAAACTTTCCTCCGGTACTTCACCACCTGAATGAAGTGGTAATATAGGGAGTAAACAGAATGAGCCCCCTTGTCGAGGTTGTAAGGCATAGTTACTTCATTTCATTACAAAGTATAATGATTTCGCTTTCATCTCCTCCCTTTCGGAAGGGGATTTCCCGCTCAATTTTGTTAAAGTTCCACATTCCATTCTTTCATGAACTGATTCAGGAATTCTTCCATGAATTTGTGTCTTGCGAGAGCAATGCTCTTAGCATAGTCCGTGTTCATCAATCCTGCCAGTTTCATGAGTTTTTCGTGAAAATGGTTGACTGCCGTTGTTGGGCCTTTCCTGTATTCTTCCTTGGTCATGGAACTCCTTACAGGTATTTCCGGATCTCCCCGGAATTTCCCTGGATCTGTTGTGTATTCTTGTTCATATGTTTCTTCATGAAGACGGAAATTAGAGGTTTTTCATTCCTCAGGAAAATGAGGGAATGGATGCTGACTCTGCGTAGTAAGGTTCAGGCAGAGTACTATCAATCTGGAATGTTCAACTCATGAATTTATCCACAATTTGTTGGGTAGATTCGGAATTATTATGTTCATCGTTAAGCCCAGGTCCGGTCAAAAAGAAAGTAAATTTCAAGTTTGAGACAGATTGCAATGAACCGGGCAATTACAGGCCAAATGATTTATTCCTTAAATCTGACTCATAGGCAAGGTTGACAATTCTGACCACCTCAAGACCGTCAATGCCTGTTGCTATTGTGCTTTCCTTGCCCTCAGCCAGTTTTGCGAATGCCCTGATCTCTTCCCTGTAGGGGTTGACTCCCCTGTAATCCTTCACTTTCTTGCCATCCCTTATAAGAGAGGCTTCCACAGAGGTGGAAAACAGGTTGGTGAGAACAACAGTTCCACCTGAGCCATAGATTGTGAGGTTATTCATGGGGTATTTGAAGTCCCTGGATGATATTGCGTCCACCATGGTATGCCCATACTGCATTGTGACATGCTCGGTTGTCTCTATCACTTCACCTTTCGGTTCACGGAAGGCAGTAATCCTGTCAGGCAGCCTTCCAAGAATGTAGTTCATGGTGTCGATGACATGAACGCCGGTGCCCATTACTGAACCGCCCCCAACTTTCTCGTCCTCCCTCCACCATTTGTGGTCCGGGTCGTCATAGGACCTGGTGGAAAGTGAGGCCCACATCCCAGATATGTAGGCAATATCACCAAGTTCCCCACTCTGGATAATCCTCTTCAGGTCGTCCACAGCAGGGTGGAATCTCATGTGGAACCCTATGGCAAGTGCCAGGCTCCTGCCAGCGGCAAGTTCGACAAGCTCCTGTGATTCTTCGGTATTCAATGTCATCTGTTTTTCAAGAAGAACATGCCTTCCACTGAGCAATGCGGCCTTTGCCTGGCTGTAATGAAGAAAATTCGGGGATGCAATATATACGGCTTCAAAATCTCCATTCTCCAGGAATGATTCGAGATTGTCAAAGCCCCTGGATTGATATTTGAGTCCTTCCTTCCTGGCCTTATCTATATTCCTGCTGTAAATTGCGGTGATCTGGTTTCCAGAATCAGCAATAACCGGCATTACCCTGTTTATGGCGTGGTTGCCAAGGCCCACTACTCCGAATTTCATGATCTCAAATTGTCAAGTAGGAATTAATGTTATTCCACCTGCCTTGACAGAAGTTTCCTGAAATATTCAGCCGAGTTCGGGGATTCTCCTCCTTTTTCCAGTGTTTTCCTGACTTCAAGTGGAAACCATTCCTCGAAGTTCGTAAAGGTGAATCCCTCTGATTCTGCCTTGTCCACAGAAAGTATTGAGTCGGATTCATTGAAGTAAGTGGAATCGCCCTTGCCGCTGGAAGCACTATCAATACTTACATTCCTGCCCAGGACCGTACCAATCTGCTTCACAAGATCTGCGGCCGAGAGCGGAAACGGCGTAGCAGCGTTATATGCACCGGTTTTCCCCGATAATCCAAGCCAAGCGAGGAACCTGCCGGCATCGTCCACCCATACATAGTTTCTCCTGGCACAGTTGGCCGGAATGGAAAAGGCATCGCCGGAATTGACCCTCATCACATGATTCTGGAATCTCAGCGTACTGTCATCATGCCCTATGACGATGGGAAACCTGGCGGCTGCAACGGGAAATGGAGCCTTCTGGAACAGATATGCCTCCGCACTCCTCTTGCCCTCGCTGTATCCAAGATCGCCAATGCCTCCATGCCTGATTTCATGCCTCCGGGGATCAAAGTCCACTTCCCTCAACACGCCATTTCCTGAGTACACCGATCCACTGGACGTGTATACATAAATTCCTGTCCTTCCCCTGAAAATGTCAATTGAGTTCTTCATGTCATCAGGCCCAAAACCGATCTGGTCGAATACCACGTCAAAATAGGGTGGCGAGGCAAGTTTGTCAGCCATGGAGGAGATGTCAAACCTGTCAAATGTAATCAGTGATACGGCCTCTCCGAATGGATTGCCGGATTTGCCGGACGTTGCAATGGTTACATCACAGTTTTCCTTCAAAAGTGAGTCGACAAGCCTTCGTCCTATGAAACCTGTTCCACCTAAAACTAATACCTTCATTTTCCCACAATATAGAAAAATGGAGAAGGTATTTAGAATTTCACCAGACACATTGAACTTGACGACCTCGTTCAGTGAAATCTGCAATACCTGTTGCTGTGTTAAAAAAAGGATAATTACTTTTATTCCTGTAGTTCATTGTCAACAGGAGACAGCATATGATAGTGAAGGAAATAATGACAACACAACCCGTCGTAATTGACATCAGATCCGCAACCATCTCCGATGCAATGGAAAAAATGAGGGGTGTGGACGTTCATCAGATTCCGGCCGTCAACGGCAAGAAGTACATAGGAATGCTGAACTACAGAGAGATAATGAGAAGGAGGAGCCTTCAGTTGTCTGCAAAAGCTGAAAACTACATTATAAGCAGCCCTTCTCTTTCGCCCGAGGACGATGTTGGGGATGTTATCCGCCTCATAATTGACACCGGACTTTCCGCGTTTCCTGTTCTCAGCAAGGGAAAACTGCTGGGTATTGTATCCAGGTCTGACGTTATTCAGAACATGGAGAAGGTCATTGGTACGAGGGACCTCAGGAACAGGCAGATCATGTCAACTGAGCCTATAATTGTCCGGGAAGATGATGATGTTGAGGACGCGGCCATAAAAATGAGGGGACTTGAGGAAACTGAGATCCCGGTTGTTGACCACCAGCAGAAACTGTCTGGAATACTTCGGCTGGATGACATTGCAGCAGACACTTTCAAGAGGCAGAAACAGAGCATACGCGGCACCGGCGATCCGGCCGGGGACAGGACCGGCGATATGGTGAAGGTCAGGGTCACGAGTTCCTCGCTAATGGATAACCCTGCGTGGGTATTCCCTCAGGATTCCATTACAAAGACCGCCGAAATCCTCACGGAAAGGAGGCTCCATATCGTCCCGGTGGTTGACGATGAAATGAAGATTGAAGGCATAGTTGGAATATCGGACATTATTGACGCCCTTGATGAAAGGGAGAAGGAGGGCATGCTCATCGTCGTATCGGGACTGGATCCGGACGAAAGAGATGTTTATGACATAACGTACGCAATGGCCAGCAAATTCCTCATAAGATTCTCGAAGATAACCGGCCTTTCTCATGGAAAGCTGAACATACACGTGGCAAAGTACCAGACCGAGGGGAAAACAAAATATTCAGTGAGAACGAAGATCATAGCCGAGCCGCTGGTCATTGGCATAGATCACCACGACTGGAATTACGGCAAGTGCCTCTCCTTCATATTCGAGACCTACGAGCCAAGGCTAAGGAAGTGGAAGACGAGACTGGGGCACCAGTTGATCTGATTCTTATCCCTTTTTATCGTTCTCAGGGTGATCTGATCAGAAGGTCGGTAGTGCCACCATATCGTACGCTTCTCGCATGAGGATCTCCATGGATGTGAGGATGGGACAGTCCTGTTCATTGTGAATGGCAGAAGTGCTTTTTCCTTGCCACTGGAAAATGAGTGAGTGGGATCTGGCTGGAACAATGCAACATCACACAGCATTAATCAATATTTCCCGTTAACTGTTAGAGCCCTGTTTTTCTTCATTTTTTTCTTTTTATGAGAACGGAATTCAGGAAATTCGCAACAACGATGAACAGCAGGAACAGACCTCCAAGGGCAAATATTACGGTCAGGCCTCCAAGAAGCGTCTGGCTGTATCCCTGCGGACTGACCGTCAGGGACAGGTTAATCAGGTACAGGGCAACATAAATGGCAATGAGCGTGAATGATATTCTTTCAACTGTTGCAAGGATTTTATCCAGTGAATCGCCCATTGTAAAGACCAGTTATAAGATGGATTCAGGGATACTTAATCGTGACTGCTAACTTCTAACAGCGAGTGACACAGGTTTTCTCATGGAAGTTGCCACAGACAGGATAATGGAGATTCACTTCATATCCCATCCCGATCCGCACTTTACCAGCCTGAGAACCTGGCAGTTCTTGAAATCCGGGAAGTCGTCTGCGCCATCGGTAAGATGGTAAGATATGGCCCTGAGAACACCTCCATGAGCTACAATGAGCGATTTATCCCCTGCACTCTTCGATGAAATGTCACTAAATGTGTTCCAGATTCTCTCTGCAAAATCTCTCCAGAGCTCTACCTCAGGAAGGCCGTCAATCTGCAATTCATCAGTTTCTAGCACTTTGTACCTGTCTTCTGAGATTCCAGCGTAACGCGCCACATCAAGTGAAAGCCACCCTTCAAACTTTCCGAGATAGCGCTCCCTGAGCCTATCATCGGTCTGCACAGAATCTATGCGCAGGATTTCTGACACAATTTCTGCAGTCTTTCTGGCCCTCGTCAGATCACTGGAATAGATCCGGGTGATTCCCTCGTCCCTGAGCAGGTTTCCGAGCTCCCTGGCCTGTTCTATGCCCGCCGCATTAAGTGGGATGTCTGAAAGGCCCTGCCAGCGAAAGTTCTTGTTCCAGTCGGTCTGCCCATGGCGGGCAACCAGGATCTCTTGGTTACTCATTCCATTCCTGATTTGCATTCCATTTAATTACTTTGCAGACTGGCTTAATAAGGTTATTTTCCGGTTGCCCAGCATGAACCGGTTGCATCACTGTACCATGCGTTGACATACTCTCCGGTTGATATCCTGTTGCAGACAAAATTCCTGTCGCAGTAATCGCATATCTCCTCATTGCCGATGACCCAGCCTGTTCCTGGGTTCATGTCTGTCTTTAATTCCACCATCTCCTCCGATAATCCCTGAGTCAGGGTGTCGAATGAGTTGGAATCGCACTGGTTGCAGCCATTACTGCAAGGGTAAGGCTCACACGTGAAAAATGGCCCTTTGTTGCCGTTTGCGGTGTCGTGGTAGTCGCAAAACACAGAGCATGATCGCTGTGTACCCAGTGTTGCCGATACCCCGGGAGGAAGAAATATATTGTAAGCCCCTTTCCCCTGGAGGTCCGGGAGAAGCCCCTGAGATACCCACGCAGATATATTACTGCCTATGTCGGTGTTGCTCACAGTCTGTGGCGGGTCCTGCTTGATTACAAAGTGTTCTTTCAGGCTTCCGGTACCCACATTGTACTGTTTTAACTCCCCTGAATAACCCTGGCTATCCTAAATGTTCTGAGTTGCCCTGTTTATCATCTGTACCCATGCCTGGCTTTCCCAGTACGAACCCCAGAAGACATTCACCCACTGGTACCCTTCCTTCCACAGGGGTCCCCCCTTGTAAACCGCAAGTTTTGCTCCCTGTGAAGGGGGAATGATGCCACTGCTCTCTATCTCCACGCGGTGGTTGCAAGGCTGGGCAAAGTGCCAGATAGAAGATCCTTTTGAATGGGTGGCCCTTACACCAATGTGTCTGAAGAACTCTACATCCGAACCGCACTGTGGACATATTATGATATTTTCACAATAAGAACATCTTCCTTCGGTCATGAAGGAAATAACTCAAATTGACTATTTCAAGCTTGAGATTTTGCCACTGTTGTAAATGCAGTACAGTCGTGTCAAACCTGTAATTGTTAGACACACCCGCAAAGCTGTGACTTCAGGGAATGAGAGGCTGTGTTGCTGGCGAGGCTCTGATGGAGCGCATCAACCTGATGATCACATATACCATGGCTCCGACTGCCATGAAACCAAGAGGGTTTGATGTTAGGGAATCAGCTACACCGAACACCATCACAGGAACAAGCAGTGATGCCACCATGTAGGCTGTTTTTTGCTGTTGGTTTCCATAGTGGTGGGTTTCAAGCTGCCAGTAAGCAAGAAACGCTACAATGATCAGTTCCAGGTCTACCACCCATGATGGCAGAAACCTCTGATTGGTGCTGAATAACAGAATATACGGGAAGAAAAACAGGCCAAGAACCACATATCGCTTCACGCCCGGGGAAGACTTCCCGATCCCGAACAAGGCCACGGGCAGTTTGCCAGCAGCATACACCATGGCTGCCGAAACAGAGACGAGGAGAATGGAATAAGTTATAACCGGCCTGTAGGGAGCTATCAGATTTAGAATGAATACTGTGAAAACGTAAGCCAAAAATACAAAGACAACGGATCTGCGACCCATAATTGATTTTCCCTTCATAGCAGGCCACAGCCTGTCGCTTATGAGAATCGGAAGGGCAATGCTGAAAACTGAATGGCAGAGACTGATCATGATGGCCCATGTGAGATTCAGCCCCATAACTTTTCCATATGACCCCAGAACCCCCACAGTCACGTTGACGGGTGCGAAGAACGTATGCACGGAAACTCCCTCCTCCATTATTCCGTATGCCAGCCCCATGAGCAGGATTGACGGCCACCCTTTATTCCATCTTATGGCAGTTTCACGGACAAGTACCACTCCACACCCATACAGGCCAAGAAGTGAAGGGACACTGAATAGGAAGAATGATCCCGGATCAAATATGATGTTGGTGAGAGGTGTTGAACCGGTTACAAACTCTGCTATTGTTATGGAAAGGAGTGAAAGACCGAGCCCGAATGACAGCCTGCCCATTTTGATCTTTGAGGCGGTTGAATATTAATAATGTCGCACAGTGTTGCCAGAATGCTTCGCCGCATACAATGCCATCATCAGTGCAGTTCCTGGTTATCTTCAGGCAGCTACAAGGTTAGGAATGATCCTTTAATTGATTCTGCCAATAATCACAGGAATAAATATGATTACAGCCTTTGTTGGGAAGGGAGGTGTCGGGAAGACAACGATTTCCTCAGCATTTGCCTTGAAACTTTCCCGGCTTGGGAAGACGGCCATAGTATCCAGTGATTTCATGTCCTCGCTCAGGCACATTTTTCCTGAGAACCCTGAGAATCTTGAGGTTGTTGAACTCGGGGAAAAAGATGTTGCACAAAGGTGGAAGGACCGCTACGGTGAAGAAGTGGGGGTTGTACTGAAACAGTTTTTTGACGTGGATGACTGGATAATTGACCACATAGCGAACAGCCCCGGTGTAGCAGAGGAATTCATGATATCCGGCATAGTGGACATGGAACTTTCCGGAAAATACGATTTTGTGGTCTGGGATACTGCAGCATCATCCTCAACCATGCATCTGCTCATGCTCGAAAAAGAATTCTATGAGCACCTGGACAGGGATGTGAGGATATTTCTAAAACTGCGCGACAGATTCCGTTCACACAAGATTCTGGAACTTCTCGAAGAATGGAAGACGCTTGCCAACAAAGTGTGGAACGAACTGAAGGAAACGACCTTCATGCTCGTCACCACTTCGGATGAACTGAGTCTAATACAGGCCACAGAGATACGCAAAGATTTTTCCGGGATGGGCCTGAAGGTCTCCGGAGAGATATGCAACAGATGCGCCGATAAAGTTCAGGGCAGGTATGTCGCATACATCCCCGAGCTCCGTGGTTCCGCAAGGGAAATTGTAGACCGGATAAGTGAGGTGCTTCCTGAAAACCTTTTCAACTTGGCAGGGGAAAACCAAAAGAGAAAGTGATTCAACCCGAACCCCCCCAACTTCCCTCCGGTAGATTCTTCAAATATATTCTGCGATTATCCTCCTGTCTGTATGATAAGAGAACTGCAGTGGAAAGACCTTGATGAACTGGTTGAAAACTATTTTTCGTTTTATGACGAAGTGGAGAATGATAATCCTGACCTGGGAATAATCTTCTATCACTCGAAGCCGGATTTTGTGAGTGAGATTGCCTGGTTCACTAACCTCTACACTGAGGTCCGGAGAAATGACGCAGTCGCCCTGGTAGCCGAAGAAAATGGGTGCACGGTTGGGTTATGCGATGTCCACAGGCTCAGGCCTGGAACAGAAGTGTCACACATAGGTGTGGTCGGCATAACAGTAAGGAAAGATTACAGGGGAAAAGGGATTGGTAAAGCACTCCTGGAAGGAGTTATTGAGAACTGCAGGAGAAATTACGATATTCTTACCCTTGGTGTCTTTTCCATCAACCAGAATGCCATTTCACTGTACAGGAAGGTCGGATTTGTTGAGAATGGGAAGCTCCCATATGCCGTTAAACGCGGAGACCGGTATTACGACGAGATCCATATGTATTACAAATTATGACCCCTGACTGAATCTGCAATGGGTTTCCATGCAAATCTTCCATTGCGAGAGGGACATGTTGCTGGAGGCCCCCTTTTTCATTGGTTTCTATAGCTGAAAATAGTTTACTCTGAAAAGTGTTATAAAGTGCATGTGAGTGCATGTCATTATGCCCAACTCATGGGAACCAGCATCCATTATCTTCAAAGTCGGTGATTTCGACAGTGTAAAGAGTTTCTATAAAGCCGTGCTTTCACTGCGAATAGTGGAAGAGGAGCAGGACCGGTCGGTCACCTTCCAGCTTGGCTCCCTCACCCTTAGGCTTGAAAAGTATGACCTGCGTGACCTGCCTTCCGATTTTGGTCGTGTGGAGAGCATAACTTTCAACGTGAGAAGTGTCGGGGACCTGCTCGAAGTTCTTGACAAATTGAATGTTGATTATTCTCTCTCTGAGTTTAATGGCCGAAAACACCTTGATATAGCTGATCCAGAAGGACGTGTGATGACCTTCATATCGAAATTCTAGACCATTTGCATCAAATCCCGACTTGAAATTATGCAAACTAGTCCGGATTACCTCATGGGAATGTCCATAGTTTTTGTATGAAAATCTTGTAGCTGGACTGATCCCACTAATAAAATGAGACTCCCTGCTTAAATACATACGTGTAACATTTGTTCAGATAAATTTTACATGTTGTCATTATTGTACCACAAGTTTTTACAAAGTATAAGGGCTTTTTATTTTGTGGTGCATATGTCGCAAAAAGATAAAGGAGCCATTTTAGCGCTCATAGAGGTTTCGAGAGAAGACTGTCCCATTGCCAACTATATAGAGACCCTGGATGCAGGAGCAAGGGTTGAACCGTTGAGAGTTGGTGAAACGACAACTTTGCACAGAGTAGATTCATGTGCAGAACCTCATCACGTGCTTCCAAAACTGCAGAAGATTTCCGACAATGTCATGAGAGTCGGAAAGAACGGATTCTGGGCAGAGTCTCAAAGCTGTTCTGCTTGTAAATTCTTTGCGTCATATAACCTGGTCGTACTGTCAACTAAAACAATCGATTCAAGGAGAATCCTCTACAGGGTCCTTATACAGAACCAGACCAAGCTCAAGATACTGGAACGCAACCTGGAAGAGGCAGGACTCAAGCCAAACATTCTTGAAACAGAGTACGAGAACCATTCCGTGCTCACAGAAAGGGAAAAAGAGGTTGTTCACATGGCTTACAGGCATGGATACTTTGATCCTGAGAGGGGAATATCCATGACAGAAGTCGCCCAGATGATGAGAGTGTCAACTCCATCCCTGTCAGATGTCCTGAGGAGAGGCACCAAGAAGATGGTCAAGTCTTACGTGGAGAACAAGCTTTAGTTCTCCTCTATTTCTATATTTCCAGCCCGGAATCTTATAGATCTACTTTCTTTTTTGGCAGTCAATATATACCGGCGGGAAAATATCTGTTTATGATTCATTCACCAAACGACTACGAACCGGGCTGGAAGAAATACCTTTCATCCAGGGACGTGGAAGTGTGCGTGCTTATATGCAGTTCCATAGTTCCCCTGGGCTTCAATGAGATCAAGAGGACAACTGGATTCCACCAGGAAATTCTCTCAAGGATACTGAAAAGACTTATTTTTATGGGCAATGTATCGAAGAATGGCACCAGGTATGAAAGATGCTGCAACTCCGGTCAATAAGTAACGTCCGGGAATACAGCGCCGGAGGTGATCATGATGGCAGAAGATGAAAAGAAATCCTGCGGTTGCTGTGAATTCCCCTGTGAATGCTGCTGATGGATAATACATCAACCCACTTTCAAATTATCATATTATTTTTATAATAGATATGGTATCAATTTACATAACCTGAGGGCCCATTACAGAGAAAACAGTAATGAGCTTTGAATTCATAATAATATATGGCAACCAATGCAGCACGTCTTGAAGTGGAAACCGCCGGGGAAAATACCTGCATTAACCTTACTGATGAGGTATCAAATGTGGTAAAAAATATGATGGTTTCAGATGGGATTTTAAATGTGTTCATTCAATCCACCACAGCCTCCGTTGCGATCTGTGAAAATGAAAAAGGACTCCTTCAGGATTTAGTTGATGCCGCAACCAGGATCTTTCCAGATGGCATTGAATACAAACACAATCTTGCATGGAATGATGAAAACGGCAAGAGCCACGTCAAGTCTACTTTCTTTGGCCAGAGTGTGTCGGTACCCGTTAAGGATACGAGACTTCAACTTGGAACATGGCAAAGCATATTTCTCTTTGAATTCGATATAAGGCCCAGGAAAAGGACAGTTGTTATTACTTTGGTCTCCTGAGAAATAACCGACCGTCTAGTTAATGATTGGCCGAAAGGAGATCTCAACGGTTCTTGACTGTACGCTGCCTCAGAGGAAAAAGGTTATTTTCTGCATTTGAGAGTATTATGCGGAGGGCCGGATTCGAACCGGCGAACCCCTACGGGAATGGACCCTAAATCCATCGCCTTTAACCTAGCTCGACAACCTCCGCCTAGTAATAAGGGATTAACCGGGAATATATGAAAGATGCTGAAAATTGGTTGGTATTGATGAAAGTATCCTTCTCTATGGAATGTGATTGGGAGAACTTAGGATTAATTCCACAAACAAATTTTTCAATGAATAATCGTAAATAACGATAAATAACGATTGAAAGCAAATTTATATGGTGACTTCGTGAGAGTTTGTTTAATCATTAAGTTCCTTTGGGTGAATCTAAAAATATTTATAACATCTAATAGTTGAATATAAAGTGAAACTTAGAGATTCCACGGTTACCTTATTTCACACAAGAATTATTGCTATAATAGCTCTCTTGGCAATGGCCTTGTTTTTTACCCCACCGCATTCATGGATCAACTCTCTGTCAATAGGCGCCGCCATTGCAATAGGTTTTACATTAAGTATCATGAGTCTGTTGCGTATCATTAAGAATAGAAAGAGTTCCAAATTTGATTGAGATGAAATGTTTGTCCAACCATTAAAATAACGGTTTAAATAACGCTTATGAATATTATCATATGGCAAAAGAAAAGCCTAAAACAGTAGAAATGAGATAAAATGTGGCAGATAGAGAATGTATATATTTAAGTTATACATATAACAGTAAGATGGAAAAGAAAACAACTGTTGGACCTAAGGGTCAGGTGGTCATACCAAAAGAAATCAGGGATAAGATCGGAATTAAGGAATATTCAGAGGTTATTGTTGATGTTATTGATGATTCAGTTATAATAAAGAAGCTCAAACCAGAATCCGTGACGTATGTGGACTATTATTGCACAACTTATTCAAAGAAGCTCACCAAGAAAGTCGATATCAAGAAAATAACAGAGGAACAGTATGAAAGGAACCTTTTACATTGATTCTAATGTTTTCTTATATCCTGTGCTTTACAATGCTCTCAAAGAATCTGAAGCTGCAAGAGAAATTCTATCACAAATTGAGGGGAAAAATATACAGGCATACACTTCATCCTTAACCTGGGACGAGGTCTCTTATGTTGTTGAAAGAACATTGGGAAAAACAGATGCCATTGAGGTCGGTAAGAAGTTCCTAAATTTTCCTTTCCTAAGATTTATACCGGTCGATGATGAGATAATAAGAAGGAGCCAGGTCATACGCGAAAAATACAATTTGAAACCCCGAGATGCAATTCACCTGTCTTGTGCAATCGAGCGGAATATATCTGAAATTATAACTGATGATGCAGATTTTGATGGCATAAAGGAGATCAAAAGGACACCTCTTACACAATGATGTGTTTTGACCCTGAATCCATCGCCTTTAACCTAGCTCGACAACCTCCTCGTTCCCTCTGAGAAGGATCCGGGAGTTCCTAAAGAACAACAATCATCTTGATCTGAGCGTGAAGGGGATAAACGATGCACTCCTCGGGGTGGGAGGAGCATCAAGGTAAGAGAACGAATCCATAGAGAAAAGTATCCACGCATCAAAATGGGTTAACACTGACGAAACAGATTTCCAAAGAGGCGGGAAGAAATGCCGATCGATGTCTTGCGAACCGGCGATGTACGACATCCTCTTCGTCGCAACGGATTTACGCGGCAGGGACGTGGTGAAAGTGCCCAAGGCGGAGCGTTTCCATTGGCTCACTTTGGTTGATGGATGGAGAGCTTATTCTTATATTACGGTGATACAGAGGCGTAGGGGCTCACCTCACAAGAAAGATGGATGCGTTCAAATCGTCCGAAACAGGCGAGAAGCTCGCCTGGGAGATTCATTCCCTGTTGGGGAAACTGAAGGAGTCCCTCACGTTGGATGGCATGGATTACATGAGTTCCATGAAGGATCCCCTTGATAGGAAGATGACGCACCTTGTCCGGCGATACGAACAGTACGGAGAACTTCACAAGCTAGTTGAGTACATCAGGAATGACCTCGGTTCATGGTTCACCTGTCCTCCGTATAAGGAAATGGTGGCCGCCAATAACCTGGCGGAACAGAACATAAAGGAGCTGTGGTCATAAGGAAGACCATCGGTGCCTTCCGAACCGAATCTGGTTCGCGGAACTATCAGTACACTTCGTTACCACTGGAAACATGGAGGCCGAGTAGTTTCAGCATGTTTGTCAGGATGGACAAGATAGTTAGAGAAGAGTTGTGCAGATTCGGCCAGCTATACAAGTAAAATGTGTTTACTCGCTTCACTCAGAATACTCCCCTGATGGTTTGAAGATAAGTACATCTGTGCCCCCGTCAAATCAGTACTGCTTTCAGTATTGTTGAACCCTGGATTTCAAGCGACACATTCTCGCCAATCTGCAATTGAAGGATCTGGATCATTTCAGTATCATTAAGGGTGGCCGCACTGGCAAAATAATACTGGCTGTTGTTCAGCTCCAGAGCTACAATTGTGCTACCATTCTGGTCAAATTGCGTCTTGTTCAGTATTGTTCCATTGACTGTGCTGCCAGAAGGCTGGATCAGATTTCCGGACAGGAACTGACTAACTGCATTGCCAATCAGTTTTGTGACACCGGAAGTACTTATTGATGAGAACTGACTCTGTAGACTCACGTAGTGAGCAGAATTCTCGGCATCCACTATGCCAAGTCCCTGGAGCTGGACTATGCCAGTGCTTGATTCCTGCGAATAATATGGCACAATCCATGCGAAATATCCTCCAACCGGGTAAAGTATCGGGTTGCTTGTGAAATACGATGCCCCGCTGAGAGCAGGCAGCTTAGCCTGGATGGTAGCTTTAGCTGCGGCAGCGCTGATAAGGCCCATGTCCTCTAGATTGTAGAAGAACGTTTGCGATCCGGTAGCAAGCATCACTCCGCTGAGGGCATTCGGGGCATTTGCTGGAGAAAGGAACTGCAAGTACGCTGTCTGGTTGTGATATGGTATAAGTTCGCTGTTATTGTCGACTGACATCATATATGTCGATGCTGGTCTGCTTAGTAAGCCCCCAGCGAAGAAACCGAAAGTTCCATTCCCTACTCTATTGCCAGCCCAGTCAAGAATCAGAGTCTGAAACAGATTCTTGTCCCATGGCTGGTTTATCCAGGATGGTGCATCACCAGGGTTCGACCACTTTGCAATTATGTTTCCCTGCGGGTTAAATGCTTCCCCGCCGGTGAATTGTTGGAGACCGTTCATACCGACAGAGTCGAAAGTAACCACGTAATCCACTTCACCGTTGGACCTTAGCTGTGGATAATGGTTCCCAATTATATTTTGCGTATTGCCCAGATATGAGGCAAAATTAATCCCATGGTTGAAGAAGAGCCCTGCGCCGATTGTAGTGTTCTGGAATATTTCCCTGAAAGTGGCGTTCACGGCATTGACAAGCTCAAATCCTAACAGATGGTTCGTTCCCAAGGTGTTCGTGGAGCCAACAGAGAATATCCAATATGGTGTGCTATTTTCAACCATGAATTCATTGTCGTATATCTTCGTGTTTCCACCAAAGTCGCCCAGGTGAGAGGAAGCAATGTAATTGGCATATAACTCGCTAACAACAGGAATATCAGCATATGGCAATGTGTCGTTGGCGAAGAGGGCGTTTCCGGGTTGGAATGTAAGGCTGCTGTTATAAGAGTTGGCATTTGCCAGGGCCCCGTATCCCCCGACTCCAACTGCCATAAAGATCAGGAATGCCACAAGTACTATCGCCTTGCCTATGAGCGGCCACCTGCTGGTATTGGAATTGTTTCTGAGCTTTACAGCATTGGATGCCAGGCCGGCAAAGATCGATAAGCCCAGTATGCCGTAAATCCCAAATGCAAGCGGTACGTCTCCCAGCAGGGAAACCCCAATTACAATAATGCTGCCTGCCAGACTTATGGCAAAGGAACGGATTATGAGCGTACGGAACTCTCCAGAGTTGAAGTGCCCTTCAAAGGGGTAGCTGAAAGCGAGCGTTATTGTGAAAGAAATCGCCAGAAACAGAGGGATCATTAATAGGAAATCCATGAAAATTGCCAGTATGTTCTGAACCACCTATTACTTTAAAATTATTCGCCTCCAAATACAATACTGGAATTGCTGACATCGTGAAATCCTCCCCGCCCTAACGGACGGGGCTTCCTGCTTCGACCAGTGCGCTTGCCCTGATGCCTTCCCTTTCGAGAAGTTCCAGTGCAGTGGTACATCTGTCCACAGGCGTTAATTCCCCACTCT
>OFHE01000056.1_pt1 | contig 14151 bp, 12 predicted proteins | sample 1521981 | NCBI WGS metagenome assembly OFHE01 (sample SAMEA2464839, study PRJEB22497) | soil metagenome | biome: Grassland; feature: Farmland; material: Clay | place: Australia | collected 2013-02-01 | depth 1.4 m
TCAAAAAGAGGCCTGAACTCCAACAGGAGATCGTTCAGTACACCCGGCGGATCAACGATAGGGATCTCCATCATGTCTGACAATGTTCGACAATCAGTTAAACTTTTTCAGAAACGCAAAACTATAGTAAATTTATTAATCATGGTCTAAATCAGCGTATTATAAATTGCAAAACGGCACAATTTTCAAGGAAATAATTGGGTTCAGAACTAAAATTTTAGAACACAAATACACATTTTCACTAGTTCTAGCCTTTATTATTTATTTTGTTGTCTGGACCAATATATCATTGTACAGATTGGATTCATTAAATGTATTATGGGCAGATCTTGGAATAGCAATGGAACGAGGGTGGCTTATGTTCAACAATTCTTGGAATTTCTCAAGTTATCTTTACGTCTTTTTTAATTCTGCAATTGTTTTCATTTTTGCCCCAATTACACTTTTGCATAATTTTACATTTATACTCACTTTGCAGACAGCCTTAATTGGGGCTGCTTGTTTTCCAATTTTTGGCATTTCAAAATATTTAACAAAAGATGTAAGAATTTCATTACTTCTTTCGCTCATTTATCTGATCTATTTTCCTATTTCAGGTTTGAATTGGTACGATTTCCACTTTCAAGCTTTGTTTCCATTTTTGTTTTTGACTGGTTATTATTTTTATCTAAAGGAACGTCGTGTAGTTTCAATATCTTTTCTTTTTTTATCAGCTACAGTTAGATTTCCTTATGCATCATTCACCCTTTTACTTGGAATTACAATTATAGCTCAGATACTTTACAATAGAATAAGGGAACGATCTTCTGATTTATCAGGAATTGCTTTTCCCATAACTCTGATTGTTCTTTCAGTCTTTCTTTTACTAGGGGCCTATTTAGTTAACGGGTCCTCCAGTTATGTAAGTGCCACAGTAGGTTATGGAAATCAAATTTTTGAAGCTCCGCTTGTAGGCTTTGAGACTTTTCTATGGGTCTTTATTCCATTAGGATTTATACCATTTTTTTCCAAGCATTGGTTTATTTTCTATTTACCTTACCTGGTTTTACTAGTCGCTATTGGCGGATATGCCAAGGTGATACCTAATGCATTTCATTATCAATATACGGCGATGATTATTCCGTTTGTTTTTTTAGGTTTTATTGATGTTTTTAAGGAATTCTCAAGAAAAAATAATATAAGATCTGTGAAAAAACTTAGAAAGATTTTACTTAAGCAAAAGAAAATAGTTTTAATTGTAGTAGCCGTATTAGCAATATTTACCGCTAGTTTGTTTGAGCCATATAGTCCAATAAATAAATATACCTTTGATAATTTTAATCATTTTGGACATTATGAAGCGAGACCAACGGATACCCTTGCCCACCTTAACAAAGTGTTAAAATTTATTCCAAAGGACAATAACACTGTCTTAACACAATTTGATATTCCAGAAATATACCCTAGAGCCCCTGCAATTCCATCTTCTTCAAACGTAATATATGCTTTGATTGCTAGCCATTCAATATTATACGAATTGACGAATATAACAGTTAGCAACATTAGAAATAATTCATACAATGTTGTAATTTATCCAAATGATAAATTGACAAGACTTGATTTACATATTTATTACGCCTTAGCATATACAAACTCTCTTTGGTACAGTAATAATTATCCAAATAGCATGCAGAATATAGTACATCTTATGAATCAATCTGGTAATTATGGAGTTGTGGCAGATTATTACGGGTTTTTGTTATTGAAATGGAAGTACACGGGCCCAGTTTTATTGAGCACCCCTAAAGCCTAACCTCCGCCACGTGCTTAATTACTGTAGGAGTCTATGCATGATTAATTAACATCTATTGAATTGAAGGCGTATGCACAAAAAAGTCTTTTAAACCAACTAATGTACCAAAAAAATATGCTACATCTAAGGCCATCATAATAAGAGAAGAAGATAAAAATGGTAATTTTAGCCCATAAGATTTATCATTGACCAAGACCACTTTGGCTTGATATAAGAACCATAGGATTAGAAAAGGAATTGTCCACATGATAATGTAAAAAAAGGAATCTAATGATGACAAAAACATTCCCAAAAAAAAGAAAGAAGGAAAGAATATATTAACCACTCTACTTGTATATTTTTTCTTCATTAGATCGAAATCATTCCCCTTCTTTCTTTTGAAAAAATTACCTCCTTTCAAATATAAAAATAACTTTGCTAAAACCTTTCCATAACCATATTCCTTATGAATTAATTTCCAAAAGGTATCTTCGCCTTTATAATATATGCTATATTTTAATTCTGGTGCTACTTTCATTTCAATTCCGGTTTCTTTAACTTTCATCGAAAAGAAAAAATCCTGACCAGATTGTTTTAGCTTACCATTAAATTTCCCAATTCCATCGAAATAAGATTTTTTTATCAGATCACATTTATTCTCAGTAACTGAAATTTTTCCTGCCGAGAGTGGCGTCGATCCCCCTTCATTAATTCTTAGCCGAAGGATTTTCTGAAACATATTTAAAGAATCTAATTTTACGTATTGTGAACCAGAAAGGATCTGTTCTTTTTCTCTTAATACACGTTTCATGGTATTTTCCAAAGTGTTATTTTCGAGAAGATGGCAATCTTGTTGGAGCAGAAGAATGTAATCTCCATTGCTAAAAGATATGCCATCATTCCATGTCTGAGAAAGGCCTAAATTTTTTTTGTGTCTAATTATTTTGTGTGGGAAGCCGGTCAAAAGTTTGTCAACAAGCGCCACTGAATTATCAGAACTGAAATCATCAACCAAGATTACCTCTAAGTTTGAATAAGTTTGGCATCTAACACTATCCACGCATCTCTCAATTTCATTTCTTACACCATTATAAACTGGTATAACAACTGACACCAAAGGCTGATCTGAATGATTTATTTTTTGAGGATCTGTGCATCCCAATGGTATATGCGTTTCCACTTAAAACCAAATAAAATAAGACACTATAAAGCTTCAGCATTTGATCACAGTTTTGTAAAAAGAGCCAAAAGAACTAATCTCTCCTTTATGGCAAATTTTGGAATGAGAATTTTCCTTTAATATATTATAGGACAGCTAAGTTAAATTATTTCATCTTAAAATAGAAACAAAGCAGAAAAAAGCGGTGGAAAATAATAAAGGATAACTCAAGAAATTAAGAGGTTTTGAACATAAGGGCACTTAGAGAATTTGAAATAAAAGGATCACTTTAACATTCTGGGGGCAACCTCAGTCCTCCCGCAACCAAATAGATGATCGTGTCCCTGTATTTCTGTGCCTTGAACCCATAGGATCGCTTGAATGCTGTACGGATCTTGTTGTTCAGGCCTTCCACAACAGCTGAATTTATTCCTGACCGTATGGCTTCCAATATGCCATCGAGGTGTCTCTTCATGGATTTTCCAAGCTTCACGATATCCGGCATCCTTGACCTGGATGCCCATGATATCCATTTCCCCAGATATGATTCCGCAATGGACACATTCACCTGCCATAATCTCTGGAGTGCGATCTTGAAGTGGTACGCATGTGATGTCTGGAGATCAAGGGATTTCACGGACATGAGGCGATCCCTTTCCTTCTCTGAGAGATCAGAGGAATTCTTCAGCCAGTCATACCTGGTGTGCTTGAGGATCTCATTGTTTCTGGCCTCTTTCCTCCTTATCCTGTCAAGTGTATCATTCATCATCTTGATGACATGAAAATGATCAAAAACTATGGATGAATCAGGGAAATGCTCCTTTGCTCCGGATATGTATGAAGGATACATATCCATGGTGATGTGCTCTATTCCTGAGGGATCAAGGAAGGGATGCTTCATGATGAATTTTCCAAACACATCGCTTTCTTTACCGTCCTCGATGTGTATTACCCTGCTGTTCTTTGTGTCGTAAAACAGTGTCACATACACATGATGTTTCTCCACTGAGAATTCATCAATTCCAAGCACTGAGAGATCGGAGAGGCCCTGATCCTTTCTTGCCTCATCCACATAGTGCCTGAGGATCCTCCACACCGAATCCTCGTTTATTCCCACGATCCTGGCAACAGCAGATACCGGCATCTCTCTGCCCATCTCCACAATCATTGCCTCAAAGTGCAATGAGAAGCCTGATCCCTTCCGAGCCCATGGAAGATCAACGGTCTTCTTTCCATGCTCATTGCATTTTATCCTTGGTTCCCTCGCATGCACATAGGTGGGGTACTGGAATACGTTCAGGTGTCTCCAGATGCGTTCCTCGGTGTCGTGGACAGAATAGGACTGTCCACAGACAGGGCATGGGAATCTTGATCCCCTTGGGAAATCTATGAAAATATCCACCCTCTTTTCCTGGTGATCAAACTTGATCTCCTTTATGATCCACGGCTCCTCCAGACCTAGAAGTCTCCTGAACAGTTCCTCTGAATTCACAGAATGTAAATGAATGAGGGTTTATTATTTACCCCCAAAGAGTTGAAGAGATCCAAATAAAAAAAGTTTCTCCCGTATGGGGTCATTCGAAACGCAGATATTTCTTCTATAGATAGTTTTTGAGACACTCTTAAAAAAAGAAACTGTGAATCTCCCAAAATTAATTATAAAACTTTCAATTGAGTATAGTGGGTTTAAATTAGGCAACTAAACGATTCTCATCATGAATTTCACTTTCAGAAGTTTCCCGGGGAAAATTTATATCCCGATAAAGTCGCATAATGCCATACCCATGAATTCCCACATCATTCACCAGTCTTCTAAAAGAGGTTTTTACATATTTTTTTTCCATCCATTCCACGGGAAGCTCTTTGACATCAAATCCAGAGAAAGAACTTTTTATGAGTAATTCTGTATCCCAGAACCAAGAATTTATGTGCGTTCTCTTTAAAATGGAATCTCTCACTTCACGTTTTATCATTTTAAAGCCGCATTGATAGTCATTTATGCGTCCTTTGAATATTAAACGTAACATTTGATTATATATGCGAGAAACAGCATTTCTCAATTGTGGTCTTTGGACCAATGCACCACGACAGTATCGTGAAGCAGTGATTACATCGCAGTCTGATGAAAGAAAAGTCCTATACGCCTTCTCAATTACGTCAAGTCCTGTGGCTAGATCTGCATCTATGAATGAATAAAGTGCCGCATTGTGTCTTAACCACGCTTCTCTTACTGCGTAACCTCTTCCCTTTTTCACACTGTTGAACAATAAAACAACTCTTTCATGTTCATCCGCAAAGGATTTAGAAATTTCTAAGGATTTGTCACCAGACTTATCCACTGCAAGCACCAGTAGAAAATCAATACCACTCTTGATCAGGAAAAAATAGAGCTCATTGAGTTTCTTACCTAATATTTTTTCCTCATTATAAATAGGAACAACTAGCAATAAATCTGAATTATATTGAATACCCTTCTCATCCATTTTCGATATCACCTGTACTAACATTTTCTGAGTGCAGACCTATTGATTCCAAAAAATTATCTCCAATTTCCCTTAAGGGTAGAAGAAAGTTACCACGATCTTCCTTCATCTGAAATGCTTGGAGAATTAACAAAAATGAAACACTTTTCTCGACTTCCAAAACATCAAATTTCACTTGCACCTTGATTCCTTCTCCAAGTTTTGAAAGAAGATTACTGGGTGTATTTTTTAGTATTAAAGTCAAGCAGAAGAAATAATTCTGAAAGTTTATTAACCTTTTGGTACAACTGTTCCATTTTTGGGAAAAATAGGTAATGCCCAAGTTTGTAGGATGCCCAAAGTGAACACCTTCTGGAACAATTATGATTCGGGTTAAAAATTAGTGTGTTTTTCAAATGGGCAATGCAGTAATGTATTTTAGGTAGTGTCCTAACTTAGATGTATTAATATACCCTATTACCTTGTATTGTTATGGCAAGGCCACGCGGAGAGATTACCGTAACATGCCAGAATCCCAGTTGCAGGTACTATAACCGTGAGAGGGGAAAGGACATGATAAAGAGGGGAAGGAACCGTGCAGGCCACCAGTTATACAGGTGCCTGCACTGCAATCATACATTTGCTGAGACCATTCTCACCCCGCTGTACCACAAGCACATGTCAGAGAAAGAGATCATCAGGATCTGCAAGCTCCTGGTGGAAAAGAATGGCATAAGATCCATAGAACGCATCACAGGACACCACAGGGATACAATAGGAAACCTGCTGGAAGACCTGGCAGAGCATGCAGAATACATGAACGAGACCCTTCTTCGTTCTATTCCGCTTGAACAGTACGAGATGGACGAACTCTGGACCATGGTCAAAAAAAACAGAAGAAAGTTATCCACAACGGCGGAGATCCAGCTGAAGAGGGTGATGCGTGGATCTACACCACCGTAAAGAGGGGATCTTATCTCTTCCCGGCTTTTTCAATAGGAAAATGGACGCAGGACACCTGCAGATTAATGATATACGATCTCAGGAGGAGGGTGAAACCTTTCCAGCGGGAGAAGATTACCGTGCTCTCTGACGGCAATGATGATTATACCTATGCCCTGCCCTCTTTCTTCCCTCTGGAGAACATAAACTATGGGCAGCTGATAAAGATAAGGAATTCAAGCGGCAGGCTCCTGGGCAAGAAGAGGAAGATCATCTATGGCGAGATCGGCGAGGATGAGATCGATACGGTCAACGTGGAGAACTTCAACGGAATATTGAGAGAAAGAGTTGGTCGATTGGTGCGAAAGACAAAGTGCTTCTCCAAACGGAAAAGAAGGTTGATCTGTGCGGTCACACTGTTCCAGTTCTACTGGAACTTCATGTCGGAGTTCAGAAGAGACAGCACACCGGCAATGATTGAAGGGCTCTCCAACAGAGTCTGGCAGTGGAATGATTTCTTTTATGCTGAATTAAGACACATAAAGTAGGACACTACCGTATTTTACATTCAAATTTCTACCATTTTCACATACGCTAAATCAATAGGTTGCTGCGCCGCTTTTTAAATATATGTCTTCATAATAGTGTTGAAAATGGTAAAGTACGGCATCCTTGGTGGTGGATGGGCGGGCCTTCTGATTGCAGACGCCATTAAAAGGGAATTTCCAAATGCTGAAATAGACATTATAGAAAAGTCTGCACCCGAAGAATTGGGAGGCCTTCTCAGAAGTGTTACCATAGATGGTTTCACATACGATATAGGTGGACCGCACATCCTCTTTAGCAGAAACAAGAAAACCCTGGATTCCATCCTTAAGATTCTGGACGGTAACGACAAAATGATGGAAAGGAAGAATTACATTCATTTTGACGGGAAACTCATACCATATCCTTTTGAAAATGGCATATACATGCTTCCGGAAAGAGAAAGGGCTGAAATTGGGTACGGAATTGTAAACAACCTGATCCGAATTAAAGGAGATAAAGACTGGAGCCCCGACACTTTTTATGATTGGATTTACGGAATTTTTGGGGAGGAAATGGGAACCCGTTATCTGGAACCCTATAACAGAAAAATTTGGAAACGGGATTTGACGAATTTTGATGCGGACTGGGTATTCACCCCCGGAAGATTGCCCCTACCAGACTTGAAGGATATCATATATTCCATATCAGGCATAAGCACGGTCGGATATAAGGAACAGGCTAATTTTTACTATCCCAGAACCGGTGGAATACAGACCCTGTATGATTCGCTAAAAGCAAAAATTCAACGGAAAGGCATCAAAATCATTACAGAGACAGAAATTTCAAAAATAGAACAAGAGGAATCCGGCGGGTGGACACTTAATGAGTCTCACAAATACGATAAAATTGTGAACACGCTGCCCCTCACGATTCTTCTTAAAGTTTTGAACTCACCACCTGAAGTCATGGAGGTGTCTAAGAAACTGGATCACAACAGGGTGATGGTCGTGGGATATGCCCTTGACCAGGAGGCACCAGACAGAATAGCTTTGTACGTTCCTGACAAGGAAGTCATTTTTCACCGTTATACCTGGATGAGCAATTTGGTATCCGGATCTCCAAGTGGAAAATCAAATATCATAGTTGAAGTAACGTGGCCCAAAGATCTGGAGATGGATCCCGATTACATTGTACGAAGTACAACTGAGGGACTGCTAAAATTAGGAATCATCTCCAGCAGGGAGAAAATTATACATACAAACTATTGGGTTCACGAATTCGGTTACCCGGTATACATCAAAGGGCATTCAAAGGTCAGAGAGGAGATCTTTACCTATCTCGACAGGATTGGCGTTAAGAGTGTGGGTCGCTGGGGCTCCTGGCACTACTGGAACACTGACAAAGTGTTTGAAGCAGTTGAAAGGATACTTGACGAAATAAAACAGGACAGTAACAGCCAGGCATAATCATACCCAATGCTAATGGCAACTGGTTCGCTGCTATGCCCCTATACCCTAATGGAATTACTCTTCATCCGGATTGACTGTAAAAAAATTCAGAATGGAATGTTGAACTTGTCAAATTCCTTTTTCAACTTCCCATAGCTTTCATTAAACTGATCGATGCCATTTCGCAAATAAGCTTCGAGCTTTGAGGTCTGACCTTTATAAGTGAACCTTTTGGCGGTTAAAACTCCGTTATCAGCCAAACTGGCTCTTAGTTTTTCATCTTCTATGAGCAACCTTAAGGCATCTCTCAGCCCGTTAATGTCGCCAGGTTCAACGAGAAGGCAGTTCTCCTTGTCCACTGCATAGTCTTCTGCACCATAGGGGGTAGTAATAACTGCAGTATGACAGGCCATTGCCTCCAGGGGCGGACCCGGGAAACTTTCTGCCGTCGAGAACGTTACCTGGATGTCTGCCATGGAATAAAGTCTGGCGAGCTCATCGTCTGAGATATCTTTATGGAAGAACATGGTTTCATTATCTGTAGTGAAACCTGGGGGTTGCCTTCGGCCAAACATGTGAAGCCTTACCCTTTTTCTACCAGCATATTCAGAGATGATTTGTTTTGCAGCATCAACAATATTGTTGGCATTTTTCCAGCCACCTTTTCCAAGGGCTATAATGTCAACGTAGTTTCCATCCTTTCCATCCAACTCCCTAGGGTAGAAGATATCATGTTCAATTGCAGGGTTCAGTATTGGAACATCATCACCGGTTAGCTTTTTTACAAGGTTGGCCAACCAGATCGAATTTGCAACCTTTGGTATAGGGTAACTGTAAGTTTCCTTGATAAGAGTCTTTTCAAAAACATCTCTTGAAAATATGGTTTCCATGTGCTGCATGTGATAAAAAGGGGGAGTTTTCGATGAATTCCACAATGCTACCAAGGCTGTTTTTGAATAAGTGGCCACATTGACATCACTTATTGGTACAATTTTATTCATTTCCAGCAGTAATTTATAGCTGTTAATGTACTTGTTAGGGTAATTGTGGAACCATCTGTAGTTGACATAAAGGTGGTAAAGATTCCTGAGCTTTCCCGGGGAAATAATCTTGATATCCGGTGAAATGGAAAACCAGTCAATGAAAAGATTGGTGGTAATCGAAACTTCGTGTCCCCTTTCGACCAGGTTATTCGCAAAATTGAGCAATGAACGAACTCCGCCTGTGATTGCGGTTGTTTCTATCAAATAGTTGATCTTAAGTGTCTCCATTTTTATTTCACCAAATTGTTTGGTTCTGGTTGACCATAATACAGCATAGCAATCTATATTTTTCCATAAATTAGACAAGATCCCATGAATTCCTTTCGATGCAGATGTCGGCATTTATACCGGACTTTTGCTATGGAGAAGTATACCAGAAATTAACTCCGCAAAGCGCCGCTAAGAGATTTTCAAATATTGGGCGTTTATTGTGAGAAAGCATGATAGTCAACAATCGTCATGAAGTCGCTAACCGGTCGAAAAGATTAATATTTTAACGTGGCCTCGCTATTGGCATTGGAAAGCAAGATTATCTCAGTGGTGGTCGTTGCACACGGGAGGGAAAAATTCCTTCCTGAGGCGATAAATTCTATCATGAATCAATCCTGTGATGCTCAGGGAATTGAAATTGTCATAGTCTCTGATTTTTATCCCGGCTTTATTGACAAGTTACAGACCGAGATACCCATAATCCACGTGGTAACCGACAAAATCACTTTAATGGAAAAAATTCTTCTGGGAATGCATAGGAGCAATGGCAAGTACGTTGCCTTTCTGGAAGACGATGACACCTTCAAACCCGACAAAATTAAAAAATTACTTAGCACATTGGAAGAAGACGGGGATATCGTCTATGTCCACAACTCACAGAAAGTCATGGATTCCAGTTCCAGAATATTGAATCACAACTTTCGTACTAACACTGAGGAAAGAATCAACTTTCAGCCGGATCTAACAAGTAAGAGAGAAATGAAGAATATCCTTGGAAAATCTCCTGATTTCAATCTCAGTTCAATTTGTGTAAGAAGGGATATTTTTTTAAAAACTCTGGATAGAATGCCTGTTATTGTAGACGCAGTAGACACATTATTTTTTCATATAGCCCTATCCTCAAATAAAAAAATAGTTCTGTTGCCTGATCCCCTGACTAACTACAGGTTCCACGAGAGTCAAAGTAATAATCTCGGGAGCTTTAGCAATTTCACTGGAAATAGGTATGACTATACTGAAAGATATGTTAATTCTTTACAAGCTATATTAAAGAATCTGGACGGTGGTTTGAGCAAGAACATACTGAATGGAATCATTTCTGATACCTTCTTAAATTTGAGCCTACTTTCCAAAACATCAGATAGGAAGAAAATGCTCTCTTTCATTAAAGGGTTCATCAGAAATTCCAAATATTTCAGTGCCAGGTATTTCCTGCTCAAGTCTTGCCTCTCAGTGATTTATCTTTTTTCGCCCAACCTTGCTAAGATGACATATTACTGGAATAGGAGCAAAGAGCGGGAAAGGCTAATTGGATCTTAGAAATAAAAAATGCATGGATTCCATTCGAAGAATATTGCGCCCTGACTTATTTATCGTCAGCGCCTTAAGTTCACTGAAGGAGTAAATTTTCAGAATTCACTTATGCAAACTGTTTATAATTGAAGAATATTGACAGTTACCGTTCACAAAAATATCCATGAGGGAATGAAAGTGGTCAAATCTATTGCGTTAATCAGTGGTTCAAACAAAAACGACGGTATGCAGATAAGTTCCAGGCATTATGAGAAGGAACTTTCCAAATATTATAAAACTCAGTGGTACCAATGTATTGATCCCGGCCATTCAGACACTTATGGGATCGGCAAGCCAATCAAAGGCATTAGGATCCCCATCGGAAAGATTGAAATTGGCGTTAACCGCTTATTCGTTTTTCCGCGTAGATTTCAGGATCAATTCCATGATCTGTTTATTCTTACCGACCCAACTCTCATCAATATTCCCAAATTTCCAGATAAAACTCTAGTCAAAATACATGACCTCAGGCCCATCACTGAATTTGCAGACAGCATTCTTGCTACAATGATGTACAAATCGATTCTTCCTAAGCTGTCCAATGTAGGTGGCATAATTGTAACCACAGAATGGACCAAAAAACAACTTGAAGACACATTTGATGATTTGAATGACATATTTGTAATACCAGAGTCACACGGATACAGCAATCTCAAGCCCGAACACATTCAGAAATCCGCAGAAAGAATAGAGGATGGGGTTGTAAACATAACATACATTGGTACCGATCGAAGCTACAAGAATTTGCCATTCTTTATTGAATTGGCTGAGTCACTCAACAAAGCAAGTGAAATCAATTTCAGGTATCACCTTGTTTCGAAATTGAAGAAAGAAACAAAAGAAAGAATAATTTCAAAAAGAATAAGAGGGCTGCAACTGCACGAAAATATGGATTCAATTGAGCAAATTTATGACGAGACTGATATTTATGTGCATCCATCTTTGTACGAAGGTTTCGGACGCCCGATTGTGGAAGCCATGGCCTTCGGCATACCAGTCATTTCCAATGATATAGACCCTATACATGAAATAACGGGCAAAAACGGCCTGTTTGCACCTGTAACTGATGTCGAAATGTGGGTAGGCAAAATATTGGCACTTCTCAATGTTGAAAATTATAAGCTCAATGCCAAGATGTCCATTGATAGGGCCAAATATTACAGTCTGGAAGCTCTAGGAACCAGACTGAACAATGCGGTTGGGCATTTTCTTGAAAAATGAATTCCAGGAATTGAATGGTGACCTGCTCATCATTTCACATCATAATGTGTTGTTGTACCATAGTAATTGAGTTCAAGCAGGTAAATGTCTCCCGGGTAACTATTAAAAGTCGTGTAAGCAACTACGCCATATGAACTGTCATTTATCTTTTCTTGAATAAAATTCGGAACCAACAACCCCTGATATGAATCTATGAATAGAAACGTTGGCAAATGTGTTGAATTGAAAGGGAAAAATGGGAGTATCGAACTGTTAAACTCAAACCACAATAGCGAGTATGCATTTGGATTATTGGCAACCATTGGAAAAAGATTATCCGACGCCACCACGGTGGCATTGTAAGGAATTTCCTTACTTATGGATAATGCATACTGGAATTCTGGGTTGGCTGTGTATGAAATTTGATATCCGGGACCTGCGGTCGCGGCAAAATTTTGGGGATTAAGGGGGCCAATCGCTATATTAAATACAATTAGGGCAGCAACCAGTAAGAAGGTGATTTTTCGTGCGCTTGTGTTCAAGCCTTTTGTTATGTTAATCTTCCGCAATTTTGCGATGTTTAAAATGGCCTTTGAAAGAGTGAATATGGATAGAAATGAAAGACCCACAACTATAATTGCCAGAACCCCTCTGGGAGGCCCAGGATTCATCAATATTCTGGAAAAATCAAGTAAAATAGCAATAGCAGAGAGAAAAAGGATCTCTGCAATAATAAGAACCCCTAATTTTGTCCACTTTTCGTTATTTTCAACCTTGCGAATTCCTAAGAGAAATCCAACTGAGATGATTGGTAGAGTAATGGCAGTGTTCTGGTTTCGAAATGTGGATGAAAGATTAGGCACTATGAAAACTGAACCGAACATCCAGGGTAGCAGCAACAGAAAATGTCTTTTGTATAAAAAAGGAAGAAACCCAAACGATAGATAAATGACAAGCCAGTAAACGGATGAGGTCGCCAAGGTTGTGGGATTAAGTCCCCTTGGGATAAAACCTGTTGCCCCAATGGTTACTGTTGATGCATGTTGCACTCCTGCTGCGGCTGGCACGACATAAAACTGTAACAATCTTATGGCCACATATGATAGAACTATAATGAAAAAGATAGAGGTTAATTTTAACCACTCCTCTTTTGATTCCAATGTCAAAGGTTTAAGGAATTTCCAGCCAAACCTCTGATAAGCAAAGTAAATTATTAAACCAGCAGCCATAAAGGGAAAAACTTCTAAAGTCACAACTCCAAAAAACAGAGGTATTAGTGACAAGGCATATCGTTGTTTCCTGATCAGATAAAACATTGTAAGATACTCAACCGGTAGGAAGAGTTCCCAATGAAAATCATAAAATACTGCAGAAAGGAGAGTGAAACTGAAAAGGTATGCAAACAATGAAAGAAAGACAAAGCGCCGATCCGAGAGCACGTCCCGGGCTATGAAGTAAAATGGAATTATTGAAATTGCGATTATTGATGACTGCAATACGAAAAGGAATGAAGCCGTCGGAAAAACTGAATAAAGGTAGGCTAGTGGGATGGCAATATATGTGCTGTGAACCTGAAGAAAAGACATAATGCCACTCGCCGAATAATCTCCAGTCTCAAAGAGGAGATACCCATGGCTTCCGGTCCACAGTAGTTGCCTGGCGATTCCAAAATCCCAGTTTGAAGTATAAAAATTCTCATACCTCATGAGGGAAAGATAATACACCAAGGATGTGTAAGCTACAATAATTACCAGAAGTAGGAGGTAATCGGATTTTTGTTTACCCTTATTAACTGGACTCTCCAATTGTTCCTTATTCAAGTACTGACTTTCGCCCTATTTTCTTGAATTATTAAAAGTCTTGCAGAATGCTTTATAAAATTCGTTTTAATTATATTCCAGTTCAGTAGAGTGTGGGACACTATTATTCTTTCCTACCCTTCTTCTCACTTATGATGGTGCCATCATTCTTTGTGATAATCACATAGACTCTTCTTCCAATGTACCTTCTTGGAATGTCGGCCTTGCCTGACGTT
>OFHE01000071.1_pt1 | contig 10986 bp, 10 predicted proteins | sample 1521981 | NCBI WGS metagenome assembly OFHE01 (sample SAMEA2464839, study PRJEB22497) | soil metagenome | biome: Grassland; feature: Farmland; material: Clay | place: Australia | collected 2013-02-01 | depth 1.4 m
CTCCATGACACCTGAAAGCGGTTATGTCGTTGTTGAGAATGACAGTGCCACCGTAACCATTCAGTTCACACAGAATCCAAACACACTGATGACTGTAGGTCTTCTTGTTGGAGGCATAGCAGTGGGAGCAGGAGCTGGAGTTGCCCTGGCATACTTCTTCATGAGGAAGCCGTAAAACCATTAAAACCCCAAATTTTATTTTTTATTTTTTCAATTTTTTATACTTTGATTTTAGAGGCAACTTTAATATTAACCCGACTTGTAAACACTATCTATGAAGGACCTATTTTCAAGTCTTTTTCTGAGCAAAGGAGTCAACTATTTCACAGGGGATTTACCTCTTCAGGAGGTTCTCGAACATTTCAAGTTCAGGAAGGAGCCTGATCTTGAAAAACTTGGATTTTATGTATCAGACGAACTCATAGAGACCCTGGATTTTATTGACCATCATTCAAAACCGGTGCTGCACAACTGGGGCATAATGGGGGATCGCATTGATTTTGTCAGGCTTTCCCCGGATCATGTCAGGGCCCTGGGTAAACTGCAGAAGCTTGGCGTTATAAACAGGCTCGACACGGATGAAAAGTCACTGATGTACCACTTCATTTCAGGCTACGTAATTTCCGATTCCGGAATATTCTGCACCATGACGCTCACAGCCCAGACGGCATATGCCCTGCAGAAGTACGCAGACAATGGCCTGAAGAAAGAATTCCTCGGGAAGTTTTTTGACCGGGAAGACCCCTGGTATGGCGCAACCTTCTATAGCGAGATCCAGGGGGGAAGCGACATAGGGGCCAACCTTACAACCGCAAGGAAAGATGGTTCCATGTACCGCCTGACGGGCAGCGACAAGTATTTTGCCAGCGATGCAGGGATAGCCGATGCAGCCCTTGTTACTGCAAGGCTGGGCGATTCGCCGAAAGGAGCGAAAGGGATCTCACTCTACCTGGTTCCCGCATACAGGAAGGACGGTAGCCCAAACTACAGCATAAGAAGGCTGAAGGACAAGATGGGAACGATCGCGGTACCAACCGGGGAGGTGGAATTCAACGACTCGGAAGGTTACCTCATAGGCAAGCCTGAAGAAGGCATCTACCTGGCTATGGAAATTCTCGTGATCTCAAGAATAGACGACGCCATTGCTGCTGTAGGCATTGCACGGAAAGCCCTGTGGGAAGCACACCTTTACGCCAACCGAAGGGAAGCTTTCGGGAAGAGGCTGATCGATCACCCCCTCATGCTCAGGGATTTCATGGAGAAGGAGACCGAACTGGAGGCATCACTTGTACTCGCTCTTCTGGCAGCTGAACTGTTTGACAGCGTAAGATCAGTTCTGCCTCCGTATGACGGAAACTACCAGCTTGCCAGGATGGTGGGAAACATGGCCAAGAGCATAGCCGCAGATACCAGTGCGGGCATCACAAGATATGCCATGGAAATGATGGGAGGAATCGGCTTTTTCGAGGAGTTTCCCATGGCCAAGTTCCACAGGGACTCAATCGTTACATCCATCTGGGAGGGAACCAGCAATATCCAGGCTCTGGAAACGATGGAAGTAATATTGAAAAAGAACGGCCTCAGTCTCTTGCAGGAGTTCCTTGCCAAAAGGATTTCGTCCATAAAAGACGGGAAAAAGGCTGCCTTACTGTCAGCGAAGCTGACCGGCGCGCTTGAAGAAACTTCTACACTCCTGAAGGAAGGCACCCCAGAATTCTATTCCAAGGAGATCCTCGAATTGCTGGGCAGGCTTACCGCTGCAGTAGAGATGGAACTCGCTGGACAGGACTGGACGGGAGGAGAAGGGGTCATGGCCAGGGCAGCCAAACTCTACTACGCAATCCATCTAGGCAAGCAGAAACTGACGGACAGCATGGTAAAGGAAAATACTGGCATCATAAAATGGATGGATAACACAGGCAGGCAGTAGGATCTGTCTGCATCCCCTGCGCCCGGTTACCAGTAAACATATTTTGGAGAACGATTATATATCCTCCAGATACTATTCTTTTGTATTTTTATGATTAAGGAAGTTGGAGTTATTGGCGCAGGCGTAATGGGCCATGGTATTGCCGAGCTTATCGCTGCCAGTGGTTACAATGTCATCATCAACGATGTGAACCAGGAGATCCTTGACAAGGCCACTGAGAAGGTCAGATGGAGCCTTGAGAGGCTCAGCAAGAGGGGAACGCTCAAGGAGGATCCGGAATCAGTAATGGCCAGAATCAGGACCTCGACTGAACTGTCTGCTTTTTCATCAGTGGACCTCGTTATCGAGGTGGTGAAGGAAAAAACAGAGGTTAAAAGGCAGGTTCTCTCCAAGGTCGACACGATTCTTGCCAATGGAACCATTATCGCTTCAAACACATCAACCATCCCGATCTCCGAACTCGCATCAATGACATCGCGGAGACAGAAATTCCTGGGCCTCCATTTCTCCAATCCGCCTGTGATGATGCCCATAGTGGAAATCATAATGGGGGACAGAACCGACGAAAGCACTCTCGAGACCATCAAGGCTTTCGTGGAGACTCTGAAGAAAGATTACGTGATTGTAAAGGACGTTCCAGGCTTCCTGATCAACCGCCTAAATGACAGGATCATACTTGAGGCCATGACCATGCTGGAAGAGGGGACACCTCAGGAAGTCCTGGATGCGATGGTAAGATTCCGCCTTGGATTTCCCATGGGGATATGTGAACTCCTGGATTTCGTAGGCATAGACACAGTCTACAATGCAAACAGGGAAATGGTTAAGAGAGGCTTCAATTCAAGATCATCCGACATTCTGAGAGAGAAGGTTGAGAACGGCCTCCTTGGAAGCAAGACCGGGGAAGGTTTCTACCAGTATGAAAAACAGGGTTCGTATTCACGGCCGGTCCTCAGGCCCATGGAGGCCATGTACCGTATAGATCCATTAAGGTTGCTGGCAGTGGCTGTAAATGAAGCTGCATGGCTATTGAGGAACAAGGTGAGCACAGCAGGTGATATTGAAAAAGCCATGAAGCTTGCCATGAACTGGCCTCATGGGCCCCTGGAGTACGCTGACAGGTTTGGCATTGACGAGGTTGTCCGGGAACTGAGGGAGAGATGGGCTTCCACAGGAGAGTCAAGGTATTCTCCTGATCAGTTGCTCCTGGAAATGCTTGGAAGGAACGACCTGGGATGGAAGACTGGAAAGGGTTTCATGGGCTGGAATTTCAGTGAGGCGAGCTTTGGCCCCATAAGACTCAGGAAGATGCATGACTACGCGTTGATCAGCCTGAACAGGCCGGAAAGGCTTAACTCACTGGATGAACCTTCATGGAAGGGGCTTTTGGATGCGTTTGAAGATGCCAGATCCGATGCTGCCATGCGGTCTGTGGTCCTTACAGGGGAAGGAAGGGCGTTCTCTGCAGGTGACGATATCGGGATGATGGAATCCTGGAAGGACGGGAATGACGCCAACAACTGGATGAAGTCGTTCGCGGAACCCCTGATTGAACTCCTTGCTAACTATCCAAAACCGGTGGTGTCAGCCGTAAACGGCCTGGCGTTCGGCGGAGGGTGCGAGCTGAACATGTTCTTTGATATAGTTCTGGCAGCAGAGGATGCGGTTTTTGCACTTCCGGAAGGGCTGATCGGTGCGATGCCGCCCATTGCCTCATCGTACGGTTATTCTCTCATCAGCAGGAAGCTTGGAAGATACGCACTGACCGGTGAGTGGTTCTCAGCGGATGAGGCCCGGGAAATGGGTCTCGTTGATATTGTCGTGCCGCCCGGTCAACTCAACAGTGCCATATGCGAGTTCACCGGCAAGTTATCAAGAGTGGCACCTCTGTCTTCGGCATCCATTAAGTCAGCCATAAACCTGTTGCGGGAATCGCATAAGAACCAGGCTAAATTCACATCCGATGAACTTGTGAGGCTTGCATCAACTAAAGACTTCAATGAAGGCCAGAAGGCGTTTCTTAGCAAGCGAGAACCCCGATGGGAGAGTAAATAGGAGTAGGGTTCACAATGAATATGGATGGTTCACTGAGTGATGAGGATCAACTGATAAAGGACAGTTTCAGGAAATACTGCGAATCCAAAATTCTGCCACGTCAGGAAGCCTGGAATAGGAAAGGAAGTTTCCCAAGGGCTGTCATGAAGGAAATCTCAGAACTTGCATTGCCCGCTACCATTTCAGAAGAGTTCGGAGGAGGCCAGCTGGCAGAATCTACCATCGGACTCTTTTCAGAGCTTATGGGCATGTATGAATTTCCCGTGCCAGCCTTCCTTACCATGCATTTTGCCAAACTCCTGCCTCTTGTTGCAGACAGTTCTGCCAGATCAGAATACCTGGACAGGTATCTCAGGGGAGACCTTGTTGTATGTGGCGCATTCACGGAGCCGGGCTTTGGTTCAGACTCGGCGTCCATAGTTACACAGGCTTCGAGAAGAGACAAGGATTTCGTTGTGAATGGCGAGAAGGCTTATGTAAGCAGCCCGGGGATTGCGGATGTGCACATTTTCTCCGTTCGCACCTCCAGGAAAGAAAGCGGGAATGAACATCGAGGCATAAGCCTCATGCTTGCAGATTCCAACACCAGAGGGGTTGAGTCATATGAAACGGAGAGCATGGCATCCATATTCACAGGGGATTTCGGAGGAATAAGGTTCAGTGAGGCTCTCGTTCCGGAAGGACATCTCGTTGGTGAAGAGAACAGGGGGTTTGCAACCCTGATGAGGATTCTCAATGTCCAAAGGGTGCATGTGGCCCTTTATTCCATAGGCCTTGCGGAGAAAAGCCTTGCAGAAGCCATCGATTATGCCGGGATGAGGAATACATTCGGAAAGCCAATCTCTTCACATCAGGCTGTATCTTTCCGCCTGGCAGAGGACTGGACCAGGCTCGAATCCGTCAAGCTGCTCGCCTACAAGGCTCTTGCCATGCAGGAGAAAGGGCTGGAAAACAGCGCCGAGTGCGCGGCAGTAAAATGGCATGGCTGCGAAGTGGCATTTGAAGCCGTCAGCCATGCACTTCAGACTTTCGGGGCCGCAGGCTACGTCAGGACTTCTCCTCTGGAAAGAAGGTTCAGGGCTGCAAGAGGCTTCCTTATCGGAGACGGCACTCCGGATATCCAGAAGCTTATCATAAGCCGAAGGCTGTTCGGGAGAGAGCACTCGCCCTGAACTATTGCAGCTTCTCCGGTTATTGTGATCCACTTGGCAGGGATCTGAGGAATTCACCGCACCTGGAGGTTATGTCTTTCAGGTTGTCAATTGATCGCAGAGAATTTCCCGGCACTTCCAGGATGTGGTTTGAATCGGGCACAAGAAATACTGATTCCTGATCTGCAACTTCCCTTACTGCAGCTGAAGGAAACGCTGGATCGCTGTCACCCACAACTATAAGTTTTCTGGCGGTGCTGTTCATGAAGCCAATGACTCTTTCCAGAGGTGTAAGGAAAATAAATCCCTCTAAATTTAGAGAGAGATTCTGAATCACCTCCGAGGCAATCACAGTTCCAATGCTCTTGGCAACGAAAACTATCCTTTTGTAATGGAAGTCCCTGAAGAATCTGGAAAGGCTGTCAGATACCTCTTTCACAACCGTTGGCAAATTGGATCCCGAATCATCGTTGCCTCTCACCTGGAAGCTGTATTCAAGGCCAAGGACATCATAACCCGATTCCAGTGCAGCAAGTGAGGAATACCACATTACCGGGGCATCCATGTAGTATGCCTGCCCGGGGAACGCTATCACAATACTGTCTGCTTGAATGGAATGCCTTCTGTATGAATAAATTGCAGGATGGCCTTTTTTTGAAGTGGCCTCAAATGTGGTATTTTCGATATCCATTGTCTATCACTTCATTCAAATGTCGCGGTGTTTTAAAACCTCTCCGTCAAACTTGCATTGGCAACGGAAATTGAGGAGGGTGCGATGCTGTGAAATGATGTATCAATTCTTCTGGCTTGTATATCTACTTTTGAGAAAATATTGTTGCAGTGAACAGAAATGGAAACAGAAATTCTTGACTTCTTCTCCCAGGACAAGGAATATTTCAGTGCTACAAGAAAACCTATGATTCTGGTACTGCATGAGAAGAAGTACCTCACACTTGAGGGACAGGGCACACCTGAGAACATAGCATATCACACGAGCATTGAAGCGATCTACTCTGCTGCATTTCAGCTGAAGTTCCTTCATAAGAAGAAAGGGGAAGATTTCAGAGTATCCAAACTGGAATGCCTCTGGTGGGTGGATGAGAACAAGAATTTCTTGAACACCCCAATGGAAGAATGGCACTGGAAACTTCTCATAAGAATTCCTGATTTCGTCACCACGGAAGAGGTAAGGGAAGTTGCAATGAAAATAATGGAAGAGAGAGGTTTGAGGGAAGTGAGCAAACTTCAGGCAGATTTCCTGAAAGAAGGAAAGTGTGTCCAGGTTCTTCACCAGGGTCCGTATGACAAAGTAGGAGACACTTATGAAAAGCTGCTTGAATTCATGGAGAATTCAGGTTTTCAACAGAATGGGGCATATCACGAAATTTACATTTCTGATCCCAACAGAACCGTTCCGGAGAAAATAAAAACAATAGTCCGCCAACCGGTCAAATAACCGCATTTCCAGCATCGTTTGCACACTTCAATACCGACGTGATATTAAATTCAAAACAGATAATAAAATGGGTCTGCCCGTATTCAGTATGTTTATGTTCCTATTATAAGACCCACAATAGGGGAATTAAGCCCTTTCCAATTATATATTAATCGGATTTGTTAAGAAATAAAAGTCAAGCATCATCGGGCCATCTCTCATGCATCTCGTTTGATTGCTCTAGATTGTCATCTTGAATTGCATCACTTTCCAGATAGTCATCTTCTTTATCCGGTTCTATTCCGTCAGTGAGTGAAAGGGCCCCTTCTAAATCGGCATTAAATAGAATCCTTATCCGCTCCATGAGCTTTGTTAATTCCGGTTTTTCCTCGTAGTTTTCCCTTTGGAGATAATTCCAGTAATCTTTACTTCCAAGCTCCATGCCTTTACCGTGCATGGTTATTGGGTCTTGTATTAACTTCTTATAGACGAATTTCAGGGCATCCTTAGATGCTATGCTCTTTGATTGGTTGATTCTTTGAAATATGATATTTTCCGTGAGGAATGCCATGCTAGTATCGCTTACCATTAGACTGTATCCACTTTTGAAATAGCCTTCCATTTCCCAGCATAGAACAATATAGGCAATGGCAAAATCTAGCGAGATTATGCCCCTGGTCTCTTTCATTAATTGCGTATAGTCCAATGTCCACGGTTTACTAAAATCATGTTTAGCCTTGTAGTCTAGAATAGTGTATCCGCCTGACCTTCCATTAGACCATAATTCTGACTGCCTTTCCATAATTGCCAAGTCTCCATGTACTGCATCATAACTTGAGCCTATCCAATAACACAGAGAGCCCTTGATATAATCTCCGATTTCTTTACTGCTGAGAAGGCATCTAACGGTTTCAACTAGTGCATTGAAATCTTTTCTTAGCCTGAACATTCTATGTTTCTCTTTGACTATCCCTAGAGGTATCAAACCATAGCTAGGATTTTTCATATGATAACTGAAAGACCTTCTCTTTATCCCCAATTCCTTCATTTTGCCCCTGAGTGATAATCTCGTTTTGTTTCCTCTAATGATTTCTAGAAGAATTTTCGCCTTTGTCTCCAGGGGATCACCTTGCATGGCTTCAACAATCTAAATTAAAGTATAAACTTTTGTGTATTGTCTTAACAAATCTATGAAAAAAAGTTTCGAGTGAAATTGCCTATAATACCGGATTCTAAATGTAAAATGTCCAAACAGATTTTTACAGGATTAATTATCAATCTCAAACAAATCCTTACGCATATGACAAAACCAATGATATGGAAACGAAACGCCGTGAAACAGTCAGGGTCTTTGTATATTGCGATGCCAAAGGCATGGACTGAATCACAGGGAATAGAAGCATCTGATAGGGTCAGGATTGAACTCATGACCGATGGGAATCTGAAACTATCGCCGGAGGTACGCCATGACTGAGCAAATTGACATGCGACCATTGAAGAAAAAGGCCATGAAGATAGGCGGGGCCTTCATGATGGTGATAGCAAGTCAACCGGACACGATGTCCAGAGAGGATTATCTCACAAAGGCAGGAGATTGGCTCACTCTGCTTGAATCTCAGGAGACCGGATAAAATGAAAAATGAAGGTAGCCACGCCAAGAGGATTCTGATTCTATCGGATGTAGCTACATGATTGACAACGACAATCGACATAATAATCTTTCGTCAAATGTCGATTATTCCGATCACTACAAATTCCGGGATTACGTCGAGGGAAAGAAGGAAAAGGGAGTACCCATCGATAGCCTGAAATCCCACATACGTAAAGACCACGCTGACCGGAAACTAGGAGTTGTTGAACCTGCGCTTTTCAACATTATAGATACGGTGTACAGAGGCAAGATTGACCCCGAAGCACTGGATAAAGGTGCCAGCGAGGGCACAAGAAGGCAACCAAAGGATAACCAGGGTACGGCCCTCTGGGGTCATCTAAAAGAGAACGGGAAGTTCATATCAGACCGAACCGGAAACGGATTCTTTGCGATTGGCGGCATTCTGTACCCTTTGAATGGGGAATCATTTAGTGATTACCTTTCCAGTTTATTCTATGAGGAAACAGGAACTATCCCAGGCAGGGATGCAATAAATCAGGCTAGGAGCATGGCCGGATTTGAAGCTAGGAAAAATGAACTAAACATCGGCGTACGTGTAGCGAGAAATGGAGACAAAATAATCTATGACCCCATCGAAAGCGATGGATCAGTTTTTGAGATAACCGGTGCAGGAATCAATAGAATAGTGCCTGAAATTCCATTCACAGCAAGATTCAAGGGAATGCAGGATGCAAAGATAGAAGCGGGAACTCTTAGTGATCTCCTTTCACTCTTGGAACTTTGGAATTTCACCGAGAACCAGAAAGTCCTAATTGCAGGGTACATCGGAGCGGCTTTCATTCCCGACATTCCACATGCAATTCTTGTTATCATCGGCCCGCATGGTGCGGGAAAATCAAGTCTCACAAGTGCGATAAAGACCATTGTTGACCCTAACGTACTTGCAAGGCAGAGTCTGAAAAAAGATGACCGGGATATTGCGATAGCAGCCCTTCATTCATGGGTAATTCCATTTGACAACGTCAATTCTGTAATGCCGCAGTACGTAAGTGATGCACTATGCAGGCTTACAACAGGTGAAGGTTTTCGAACGAGGCAGCTTTACACAGATTCAGATGAAGTTATCCTTTCCCTGAAGCGGATCATTATCATAAATGCGATAAATGAGCCAAACTATGCCCCGGACTTCTTGGACAGGGCACTCACGCTATCTTTGAGGGCAATAGTGAGCAGCAGGAAGACTGAACTCCAGATCGAAAATCTGATTACCAGGTTATCTCCAAGAATCCGAGGGTACATGCTAAAAATCATTCCATCCGCAATTGCAATGTATCAGAACACGGCAAAGGAATACGAAGGAAAGCTCCCGCGTATGGCCGACTTTGTGATCTGGGCCGAATCGATGTGCAGAGCAATGGCATTCCCGGAGGTAGGTTTCTTTGCGGCCTTCAAGGACGCCCAGGAGCAAGAGATAAGGGTCACTGCACAGAATGACACTGTGATCGTAGCTATCGAAGGCTTAATGTCAGGACGGGAGCAATGGAGGGGTAAAATGCAGGAACTGTTGAATCAACTCATAGTAATGGTGGGTGAGGGCAACCGGAAACAGCTCCCAACAGATTACCGCAAACTGGGCCGCAAACTGAAAGAACTTGAACCAACACTCAGGGCTTTGGGTTTTGAAATCAGAGATGTTTATGATGCTGAGATTGACCCTAAGCATCCTGTGAAAGAAATCACAAAGATACCAGACCCCAAACATGGGGAAAGTGATACGGGTAATCCGGGTAAGCTCGGAGACCTTACAAAATACAGGCTTGGCAATCACCCAGAAAGCACCCCGATGAAAAATGATAAGGACAGCATCGGGGAACTATCAGACCCGCTGAAATCCGATGTCCAGAGTGATACCACAGATACCCCGATTAAAAATCGCATGTTGGGGGTGGACGCTAAGAACAGCAGCCAAGAGTATGCAAGTGTCGAAACCGTACTTAAGGCATTGAAAGATTGGAACTTTGAGGTAATGGAATACGATAATGTGATGTATTCCTCAGGAACATGGAAAGCCAAACTGAAAGGCCGTCTTGATTCTTACACAAAAGAACAGCAGGATTTCTTAAATGGTTTTATCGTGAAATTTGCAGGGTCGATTAATGCAGATTTCACATGGATTCATTTTAATGTGAGGTCAAGACCATGAAACAGTCCTTACTTTTCAATGAATCTGATAAGGGCACGTCTAATCAATCGACCTATGCCCCTTCAAATCTCACACATCGGATAAACGAGACAAAAAACGATTCATTCTCAGGGAATAAAGAAGCACTTTCGTATGAATCAATGTCAAGATGTGCAAGATTCGATTTCTGTTCAGCTCCTAAGTGCCCTCTTGACCTTCTAATCGATTTGAGAATAGAGGTGGAAACAGACCCTAGATGTGATATGGCAAAACCGACACGCCATAAGTACTGGGAATCCATGCCGGATGCTATCAAGTCACGATTGAAATTTGAAGGTTATCTTGAATCTGAGTACAACAGAATGAAAACAGCTAAGGAAAGATGGTTAGCCTTACCTGAGCAAGAGAAGGCAGAGATAAGGGAGAGGATGAAGAATGCAAGGCAAAACAAAGAAGCCCAGTCCTGAAGATTACGAGAATATAGATAAGAAGATTCTATAGTTTTGCGTTTCTGAAAAAGTTTAACTGATTGTCGAACATTGTCAGACATGATGGAGATCCCTATCGTTGATCCGCCGGGTGTACTGAACGATCTCCTGTTGGAGTTCAGGCCTCTTTTTG
>OFHE01000074.1_pt1 | contig 10757 bp, 10 predicted proteins | sample 1521981 | NCBI WGS metagenome assembly OFHE01 (sample SAMEA2464839, study PRJEB22497) | soil metagenome | biome: Grassland; feature: Farmland; material: Clay | place: Australia | collected 2013-02-01 | depth 1.4 m
TGAGAACGCAGCTTACGTAATCAGGATAGTATCTGTCCAGAAAGGTTATGATCCAAGGGAATTCACGCTCTTTCCCTACGGAGGAGCAGGCTCAATGCTGGCACCGTTCATAGCAGCAGACCTGAGAATGGAGAGGATACTGATTCCTTCGATACCCCTGGGAGTCTTTTCGGCGTGGGGAATGATTGTAAGTGACGTAAGGTACGAGAAGCTGAAGACAGTTACAACCGAGCTGAGTGATGCCTCCTGCGAAAATATCGAACAGGAGTTTCAGGAACTGGAGGAGGAAATCCTCAAGCAGTTCAAGTCAGAGTCCAATCAGAACCCCTCAATCATAAGATACGGGGATTTCAGGTATAAAGGGCAGCAGCACACCATAAAGGTGACTCTGCCTAGCCACTTCGGCAAGGAAAACCTGAATGAGATAACTGAACTGTTCCACAGGGCACACAAGCAGGAATATACGTTCAGGATTGATTCAAACCCTGTCGAAATAGTCAATGCCCATGTTGTGGGATTGCTGGAGAACGACGAATATCAGCTGAAAAAATGGAATTCCAACGGGGACGGCAAGCCAAAATCCGAAAGAAACGTATACATGGGAGGGAAATACACGACCTTCCCTGTGTATGATCGTTCCAATCTTAAAACTGGAATGACGATTGAGGGTCCCGCAATAATAGAGGAAGAAACCGCGACGAGCATTTTGATCAGCGGCCAGGCAGGAAAAGTGGACAAGTACGGCAACATTCTGGTAGGAAAGAGGGGTGATTAATATTCAGAAAATGCAGAAAATTGATCCATTCACTTATGAAATAATAAGGAATGGCCTGAAAACATCCGCGGAGGAGATGTTTTACGCTTTCGGAAAGGCAGCGCGAAGCCCGGTCATTTATGAAACCCTGGACTATGCGTCTGCAATAACAGACAGCAACGGAGACCTGATTGCACAGGCTAATGGAGTGCCGGGATTTCTAGGAGTACTGGATTACGCCGTCAAGGATCTTATAAGAAGCAGGCCCGACATCGAGGATGAATTCTACATTGCCAATATACCTTATCTTGGCGGGACCCACCTGAACGATGTAACAATAATGCTCCCACTGTTCTATGATGATGAAATAGACATGTTCATCGTCAACAAAGGACACTGGAGCGAGATCGGTGGAATGAGATTCGGAAGCTGGAGCCCCGACGCCACGGAAATTTTCCAGGAAGGCCTTCAGATGCCCAACGTTAAGCTGACTGACAATGGCGTCCCCGACAAGGAGGTTGTAGAACTCATCAGAGCGAATTCAAGAACACCGGACCTGACTGTCGGAGACATGGAGGCACAGATAGCATCAATGCGGGTTGCCAAAAAGCGCATCCTTGAAATGTATTCAAAATATGGAAGAGATGTTGTTTTAAGGTCAGTCTCAAACATGATGAGTGACGCGAAGAAAAGGTCATACGAACTCCTGAAAACGTTCCCGCATGGCGAGTTCACTGTGGAGGACTTTATCGATGACGATGGAATCAATGCAGAGCCCATAAAAGTGAAATTGAAGCTGACGGTTTCAGAAGATTCATTCACGGCAGATTTCACCGGAAGCAGCAAAGCAGTGATGGGGTCCATAAATTCTCCATTTCCGGCCACTGTCTCAGCAGTAAGGCTGGTTTACGTGTCTTCGGTGGACCCACACACTGAGCCTAACGAAGGCACTTTTGATCCCGTAAAGGTAATTGCCCCTGAAGGATCTATATTCAATCCTTCGAAACCAAATCCCACATCGACTTACTGGGAATCAATGTCGTATGCCTCTGACCTGGTATGGCATGCTCTTGTGGAAAGCGTTCCCGGCAAACTTAGTGCCGGCCACTACCTTACTGTTGGTGCGACGATAGTGGGTGGGATGGACGACTTCAGAAAAGATAGCGAACCCTTTGCAATAGTTGAGCCTCAGCCCGGTGGATGGGGGGCCTGCTACGACTCTGATGGAGAAAGCGTTCTTGTGTGCAGTGGGGATGGAGAGACATACAATGCTTCAGCAGAAGTGATAGAGAAGACTCTTCCAATCAGGGTTGAACGGCTTTCCCTTAATACTGAGGATGGCATTTCAAGAGGAAAATACAGGGGCGGCCTGGGCATGATAAAGGAGTACCGTATCCTGTCTTCAGAAGCATCCTTCTCAGGATCATTCGGGCGCTCGCGGTTTCAGGCCTGGGGAATACTTGGAGGAGGAGAAGGCACAGCAAATTATTTTGAGGTAATCGGCTCTCCCAGGACAAAGGGAAGAAGAATCGGGGGCCTGAACCTGGTAAAGAATGACCTCATCAGGATAAAGACAGGTAGCGGGGGAGCCTGGGGCCGTTATGAAGAGAGGGACCAGAAACTCATTGAAAGAGACAGGAAGTATGGTTACTCTGAGGGATCCGGTGATTATTAGGATCACTCAGCATGACCGGATTGGCCCGTCTGCGATTGGATTCACCAAAAATATTCCAATCAAATCATCATTTGAGGCATTCCAGATGATTAGCAGAATTTCAAATCACATCCAGATATTTTTTCATGAACAGGAACTGAAGGAGGAGGTGCGTACCCATGGATAATGTTAGTGTATTGGCAAATCGTGTAAGACAAGCCAGAGAATGGATGAGTGAGCGTGAGATTGACGGACTGGTCCTGCTGCCGGGAGACAATTTCTACTATTTCAGCGGCTGCAGGATCGAATCGATGGAACGCCTTGTTGCCCTTGTATTGACTGCCGATTCCGGGACCCTGATTTGCCCCGAGTTATTGGTGGAGCAATGTGAATCAGTCTCGGGTGTCAATGAAATAAGGGCTTGGGGTGATGCCGAAGACCCTTACAGCCTGATAAGAGACCTGTTCGAATCAAACAGTATCAGGAAACTGGGCAGTGAGGGCAGTAGCCCATATTCGACATTCCTCAGGCTTAAGCAGGCAGGAATTCAGGAAATAGAAACGGCAGACAGGTTCTTCTCAAAATTGCGCAGCAGAAAGAGTGCACAGGAAATTGAATCAATCTCTGCAGCAGTCAGCAAGTCGGAGAATGCCTACAGGAACACCATAAAGTGCATAGAAAAGGGGATTTCAGAGATCGAAGTTTCTGAGATCCTGTCTCAAAATTTCAAGAAAGAAGGGCTTTCCTCGCCCGCATTTAAGAGCATAGTTGCTTTCGGTGAGAACTCAGCACTCCCCCATCACGAACCTTCAGAACGCAAGCTGCAGAGCGGAGATCTGGTTCTAATTGATTTTGGAGGAGCTTATTCCGGTTATTCATCGGATATAACCAGGACGGTGGCCTTTGAGTCAATAGACAAAGAATTGCTGGGAATATATCAAACCGTCAAAATGGCGCAGGAACAGACCATTTCATCCGTAAGCCGGGGTACTAGATTTTCCGAAATAGACTCAACCGCAAGGAAAATAATCTCTGACGCCGGATTTGGAGACCTTTTTATACACAGGGTGGGCCATGGCCTCGGGATATCCGTTCACGAAGAGCCATATCTTGTTCCGGATAATCTTGAAGAAATTTCGGAGGGGACTGTATTCACGGTTGAACCCGGGATTTATATTCGCGGCAGGGGAGGTGTAAGAATCGAGGATACTCTGTTTTTTGATGGAAATAAAGCGGTGTCTTTCAACTCCCTGGAAAAAGACCTGATCATTTTATGATTACGGGAGATCGTTGTTGGGGAGCTTTACTCCCCAAGCTTTGTTGCTTCTTATTGCCGGGAGTATCAGGCTTTCGGAAACTATTCCGTCCTGGCTCAAAATCCTGTCTGCCTCTTCTTTCAATTTAAATGGATTCTTATGGAGCAACCTTAATACCAGGTCGTAGGAACCTATGTACTGGGTTATTTCATATATGTTTTCATTGTCATTGCATTCCTGAATAAACGCAGCTTTTTTCTCGCCGGAAACATCTGCCCGGAATTTTATAAACAAATCAGCATAGGAAAAATTAATGTTTTGCAGAACCAGTGTGGCCACTATTCTTATCATGCCTGTCTTTTGAAGATGAAGCCTTCTGTTTCTGACCGCAGTCTTGGAAATCCCAATCCTGTTGGCAATGAGCTGATCACTCATCCTTCCGTCTTCCATGAGTAGATTTATGATTTCTATGTTAATTGAATCTGTAATTTCGCTCAGCATTTTTTCCCACATAGTTGAAGATTCCTAAGGTGTACAATAAATTGTTGCATTGTTATGAAAAGCAGGCTGGCAAAGCTATTTTCAATAACGCTGACAGAAGGATAAGCCACACGGATTGATGTTCTTCCAAATCTGTATAAAATTATCTTCTGCCATGGTTCGTACAGGTCTCCCGGCCTCCAGAGTGGTGGTTCGATATTATTGCTCTTCAAAACTCAAATAAGACCTTTCAGGAACTTGGCAAGAGCCTCCATTTAGCTGAGAAGATCATCCCTTGGCGTTGTGAAGCAGAGCCTGAAACCATATTCCCTGCCAAAGAACTCTCCGGGTGAAATCAGGATCCCGTATCTCTCCATTGCCATTTCAGCAAGTCTCGCAGATTCTATCCTGCTCTCATATTCAACAAAGCCAAAAGGTGCCGAATCGGGGTTGCTCCACCTGACGCCGGGGATATTTTCAAGATATTCCTCCACAATCTTCCTGTTGGCCTGTATCCTGTCTTTTGCCCTCTTCACAAATTTCATCCTGCTGCTGAGTATCTGCTCAGCTATCCAGAGGGAATATGCGGTATTGTTAACAGTCACAAGGTCCTTGATCATCCTGAGCTGCTTTATAACATCTTCAGGAGCTGAAATCCATCCAACTCTCAGGTTTCCTATGCCATAGAACTTTGTCATCGTTCCTGAGGAAATCACTCCTTCATGCACTGAAGAGAGTGTTTTGATGGGATTCTCGAAAATAAATTCCCTGAACGTCTCATCGACATATATGTTCAGGCCTTTCTTTTCCCGCATTTCAAGCATCTCAGAGAGGGCTTCGCCGTCAACAGCCCTCCCTGTGGGATTATTGGGGGAGGTAAAGGCAATTGCGTCATTGCCGGACAATGAATTCATGATTTCATCCATGCTGCCCGTAACCACTTTCATGCCGAGAGATTCCGGAGCCTCAAAAACAGGCTCATACTCGGGCACAGGAACGTGTATTGTACCGGAATGTTCCTGCAGATAGGCACTGACCAGGAATATTGCTTCCGATCCACCCACTGTTGGAAGCACATTTTCCCTTCTTATCCCGTATACGCTGGCCACCCTGTCCCTGAAACTGTCATATGCTTCGTATTCCACGGTCCTGAAATCCTCATATGATGTGTTTATGCCGAATTCGCTTAGATCAGGCTCTTCCAGCCCGCTGCTGGAAAGGTTGTGCCTGCATGTTGTGTAATTTCTGGAAATCCAGTTGGAAAGACGGAACCTGAGTGGTTTCATACTGCAGAATCAGGAGAGAGAAATTAAACCTTCCCGGCAGAACTGGCAGTAATAAACTGTACCAATACATAAATCCGGTACCCCTGCCATGGATTATTGCAGGAAGATGTACTCAGGCCAGGAAACCCTTCCAAGAAGGTACTTCAGGATTATGGCGGTTCTCAATGAATTGTCTTTTTTAGTGGCTTTCATACCTCCTGTCTTCATCTTCTTTTTCGACCTGAGGATAGTGGACTACCTGTTCCTGATTTTCGTGCAGATGGCAGTGATAATTGCAATCTCAAGCATAAAGTATGAAACCGAAAGGAAGTACAGGCAGATATGGGCACCAAGATCAAGGTATATTCTGCAGAGCAGCTCTCCTTATCTCTTCATCATAATCTCGGTTCCGGTTGTGCTGATACTGGTGAGCCTCTTCTTCAGGCTCAACCCCTTCCTGAGGGTAGGAATAATAAACGCACTCTTCGTGGTTTTCCTCGTCTTTCTCATGTCCAATATTCCTGCAATGAGGATCGCAAAGTATTCAAAGCCCCTTGAGGACGAATACCTTAACAGGAGGGCGAAGGAGATTGCAGGCAAGCTCAACACCGGCTCTCTTGATCTATACGTGATCGACCTTGACAGGTTCAAGGTTGCAAACGCTGGCCAGGTTGGCGCAAGAAAATTCTCTGTATTCATTTCAAACTACCTCATAAACAACCTCGATCCCGATGAAACAGTCGCAGTGATTGCTCATGAATTTGCACACGCCAAGCAGCGCCACGTTCTCAAGAATGTGATGATAGGCTGGGTCTCCATGATTGTGGCTGCAAACATGCTGCTTTTCCCCTTCGACGTCGGGAACATCCCTTTTCTCGGGATCGCTCTTTTTATCGGGGGCCTCGTGATTCTTTTCGGAACAATGCTTTTTGTCCTGCCCTATTTCCAGAGGAAATTCGAATCAGAGGCGGACATAATAGCAACAACTGTTGTTGACGGAAACCTCCTGATATCAGCCCTTGAGAAGATCGCGGACCTGAACCTCACTCCCAGGGACCTTTCAAGGTACTGGAACCTGGACCACCCTTCAACAAGGGAAAGGGTACGGAAGATAAAGGAAGCCATCAGGAAGCAGCAATACGGAAAAAAAGCTGCCTGATTCACCGGCCGGCATCGGCAAAAATCATTTTTTGCGTTTGTTCTTCATGTGCTCGGATATTCCCTCAAAGTCAAGGGAGATCTCCTTCATCTTCTCAAGCAGGTACTCGTCATTTTCAAAAACCTCAGACAGCATCCTGAAATTCTCGGAGAGTTCCCTGTATGTCTCCGATACTTTCACGTATTTCTCGTAGCCGTGCGGTTCATACAGGATAATCTCTGTTAGCTTCCTGAAGTTGTCAGAAACCATGAGCATATGCTGTGCGTGCCTGTCGGCATGATCCTGCCTTCCATTTAATCTCTGTCTTATATTTTCCATAAGATCACCGGTTGTGATCTTAATCATCCGCGCAATAAATTAAAAAATTTAGGTACAATGCATATAATCAGGTACCGGCAATCACGCCAGCCGGAAAAACAGGAGTGATTCACTGGAGCTGTTGCAGTGATTCCTCTACAGCCTTCTCAACCGCCTGGTCGCTGGAATACCTGTTCTTCCAGCCCGCTTCCCGGAGTTTCTCGATTCCCAGCTGGGCAACTTTCACATCGCCTTTCCAGCTCCTTCCGTCAACTCCGCAGGTAAATTCATACTTCACTCTTCTAAGCCTCATCTATTAGGTGTTGCTGTCAGCAATCCGCTTCACTGATGTGGTCTCATCGTTTCCGAGGTTGTATATGTCAGTTTTCGGGCTTTTCTCGTGAATGTGGATTATTGAGTCAACACAGTCTGATACGTGCATATAGGACTTCCTCTGCGTACCGTCGCCAAGGATTTCAAGCCGGCTGCTGTCCTTCCTCAGCTTGTTTATGAAATCGAATATCACTCCGTGGGTTGAATTCCTGCCCACTATGTTTGCAAACCTGAATATCGTTCCCCTCAGGCCGTAATAATGGCTGTATGCAGTTATGAAACCCTCTCCGGCCATCTTTGAAGCACCGTAAGAAGAGATGGGCATGTACGGGCCATATGTTTCAGGCGTTGGAAGTGTTTCTGCCTCTCCATACACCGTAGAACTTGAGGCAAAAGCGATTTCCGGAATATCCTTCTCCCTCATGAACTCAAGGACATTGAGGGTTCCGACGACATTGCTCCTGAAATCGAGCATGGGATCAGCAGATCCTCCCCTGACATCTGAGTTTGCAGCCAGGTGGATTATAAGGTCAAATTCTCCAAGATCCCTGAAACTCTCCTTTTCCGTAATATCCATTTTCAGGAATTCAAAGTTGTCCCTGGCAAAGAAATCCCTGATATATCTTTCATCCGTGTTGCTGAGGTCATCAACAACTGATACCCTGTTGTCATTAATGAGGTATTCAACCATGTTCGAGCCGATGAAGCCTGCACCGCCGGTGATGAGGATATTCCTGTTCTTGATCATTTGCTGTCAGTATTAGCTGCTGATAAATACATTTACCTATTACATTTTCACTAAATTATTATTTGTGTTCAGATTTTAATTATCAGGAGGCAATTCAGGAAAGTGATCATTATGAAGATTCTTGTGACTGGTGGAACCGGTTTTATTGGCAATTCCCTTGTCTCAGCATTAAGGAAAGACGGGCATGACGTCACAGTACTTTCAAGGAATCCTGAAAACGGATCAGTTGAAGGTGTGAAATACGAAAAATGGAGCGCAGGATCCAGCGACCTGGACTCCTGGAAGATGCATGTGGAAGGCTCAGACGCCGTGATCCACCTTACTGGAGAACCCATAGCTGAAGGCAAATGGACTCCGGAGAAGAAGGAAGCCATTGTAAGGAGCAGGAGCGAGAGCACAGCCGCTGTCGTGAAAGCAATAGAACTCTCTGAAAACAGGCCTGCAGTCCTGGTAAGCAGCTCTGCCGTTGGTTATTACGGTCCGAGGGGAGACGAGAAGATCACCGAGAATGACAGCCCGGGCACTGATTTCATGAGCAACGTTTGCGTGAAATGGGAGGATGAAGCAAAGAAAGCAGCGGACCTCGGCGTAAGGGTTGCGCTTGTAAGGACAGGCATAGTTCTGGGAAAGGGCGGTGGTGCACTTGAGAAGCTGGTAAAGCCCTTCAGGAGAGGCATCGGAGGAAAGCTTGGAACAGGCCTGCAGTGGATGCCCTGGATTCACATGGACGATCTGGTGGGAATAATAGTGTTCCTCATTGAGAACGGCCAGGCAGAGGGGCCCTTCAATGCAACCGCACCGGATCCTGTAAGAAATGAGGAATTCACGGAAGTTCTGGGAGATGTTCTCGGAAAGAAGCCGAGACTCTCGATACCGGCTTTTGCAGTCAGGCTCACAGCAGGAAAGGAGCTTGCGGATCTTGCACTGCTCAGCGGCCAGAGGGCCATTCCGGAAAAGGCCGTGAAACTTGGCTACAACTTCAGGTATACAAACCTGAAAGATGCTCTGGAATCGTTACTGAAGAAGTGATTACTGTCTTCCGGATCCGGGATCAAATTCCGGTGGATCCTTCCTGTAGAAGTCCAGTGGATCATTGTTGACACGGGCAGGGAAAGATGCCATCAGCATGTTCTTCCCTCTTATCTCTTTCCAGAAGAGCGTATTCCTGAATTTTATCTGCTCATCATCAAGAAGATCTCCAATGCTGTTTATTTCTCCGACCGGAATATCCTCCTTCTGGAACTTCTTGATCCAGTATTCCGAAGGCTTCTTCAGAATAATTTCCTGTATGGCCGAAACAAGCTCACCACGTTTCTCAACCCGCCTGTCATTGGAAATAAACCTTGGATCATCAACAAGATGCTCCAGCCCCAGTGAATTGCACAGCCTTTTCCAGCTGAAGTTGTTGCCTGCCGCAACTATTATGGGCCTGTCCGCGGTTTCAAACTTCTGGTAAGGGGCGATGCCGCCGTGTGCAACTCCTAGAGGCATGGGGCTCTTTCCCGTGGCAGCAAAATATCCGAGAAGGTAAGTCAGGGAATAGACTGCGGTGTCCAGGAGGTGGACATCAAGTGCAACGGCCCTGAAAGCAGGGTTATTCCTTGCATTCAAAAGGTGGGAAAGGATCATTACTGCACTCATGTACCCGACGTAAATGTCGATGGTGGAATTCCCAACGCGTGTTATGTTGCTTTCGTCGAGGCCTGTAACGCTCATGAGCCCGCTCACACCCTGCATGAGTATGTCGTAACCGGGCAAATCTGCCTTTGCCCCGTCTCTGCCGAATCCTGAAATTGAAGACTATATGATCCTTTCATTATGCTTCCTGACTGTCTCGAAATCTATCCCGAGTTTTGCCACGCTCCTGTTTGTGAGGTTATGTATGAAAACATCTGCGCCCCTGATAAGTTCATAGAGCCTTTCACGATCGCCGGGATCCTGAAGATCCAGGGTTATGCTCCTCTTGTTCCTGTTTATCGAAAGATAATACGAACTTTCATCACCCATGAAGGGCCCGTACTTCCGGGTCTCATCACCACCATTCGGGTTCTCAATCTTGATAATCTCAGCCCCCAGGTCTCCAAGCATCATTGTGCAGAACGGGCCTGCCAGAACACGGGAAGCATCAATAACAACAACTCCTTCAAGGGGCAATTTCGGCATAGCAACTTATACGCACGATATTTTAAGGCTTTTCTGGAACGCAGGAGGGAAGGCCGGAATGCCTGTTAAGTTACTCCTTGAAATTCCTGTATGAAGAGAAGAACAGCAGATCGTACACAACCTTTATAATTCCCGCAGAGTAGAAGAGCGTTGCCGGAAGAAGCTCGATGAGCAGGCCGCCAAGTGCAGGCCCCGGTATCTGGAGGCCATTTCTGACCACCAGGAAAACAGAATTGCTCCGCACACGATGCTCATCATCAATAACTGTGTTGATGAAGCTGTCTCTTGCTGGAACGTCCATCTGGCTAGTGGTCTGCCTCAGGTAAAGGAAGAGCTGGCTTACGAAAAGAAGATGGTAAACCGGGATCAGTATGAGCATAAAATTGCTTACAAGGTGCGTATATACCATCGTGCGGACAAGCCCCATCCTGTTTGCTATAAGGGAGGCGAGTATTATTGATGCTGCTGTTACGACGTTAACGACTATGAACATGAAACCTGCAGTTGAAAGGGATATGTTGTATACTGCCTTGAACCAGAGGGTGATCATCGAGGTTGTAACGAGCCCTCCCCCGAACGAATCCATTGCGAACAGGCCAGCCAGAAGGCTTACAGTTCCACGGGTTTTCGTGTCAAAACTCAGGGATG